>CENM01039758.1_pt1 | contig 28410 bp, 19 predicted proteins | sample 530261 | NCBI WGS metagenome assembly CENM01 (sample SAMEA2619854, study PRJEB7988) | marine metagenome | biome: marine biome (ENVO:00000447); feature: deep chlorophyll maximum layer (ENVO:xxxxxxxx); material: "saline water (ENVO:00002010), including plankton (ENVO:xxxxxxxx)" | depth 80 m
GTTATATATGCTGGCCGATCTCAATAAAGTCTGGGTGATCGCACAGGTCTATGAGTCGGATCTGCCTTGGGTCAGTGAGAACGATACGGTTGACATGCAATTAACTGCCATTCCAGGAAAAACCTTTAAAGGCACGCTTTCTTATATCTACCCCTATGCTGAAGCTGCAACCAGAACCATTAAAGTGCGTATGGCATTTGATAATCCGGATTTGCTATTAAAACCGGACATGTTTGCAAATGTCACCATTCATACCAAAAATCAGCCTGAAGCCATTACGGTGCCGACTGAGGCCATAATTCGTTCAGGTGATAAAGAGCAGGTGTTTATTATGAGAGCAGCGGGTCAGTTTGAGCCGCGTAAGGTCACTACCGGATTAAGTGCCGATGGCAGGACGCAAATCCTAAACGGCGTGAATGTGGGTGATGAAGTGGTAACGTCTAGTCAGTTCTTGATTGATTCTGAGTCTAAACTTAATGAAACGACTGAGAAAATGCGTGCAATTGGCGCCCCTGCATCTGAAGAAATGCACGATCATCAACAAGACATGATCGAACAGGAGACACCAGCACCGGCGTCGTCTTCGTCAATGAACATGCTAGAGATGGAGCATCATCACCATGATTAAGTCCATTATTGATCTGGCATTGCGTGAAAAACTACTGGTTTTACTTGCAGCCAGTTTTTTGGTCGTCACAGGTCTATGGAGCCTGAAAAATGTATCTCTGGATGCCATTCCGGACCTGTCTGATGTTCAGGTGATTGTATTCACACAGTATCCGGGACAAGCACCACAAGTTGTTGAAGATCAGGTGACCTATCCCTTAACGACGGCCATGTTAGCCGTACCTAAAGCCAAGTCTGTACGCGGCTATTCCTTTTTTGGCCTGTCGTTCGTTTACATTATTTTTGAAGACAATACCGATATGTATTGGGCACGGTCACGGGTACTGGAATACCTGAATTATGTCAGTAACCGTCTCCCAGAAAACGTATCGCCAAGCCTCGGTCCTGACGCTACCGGTGTTGGCTGGGTATATGAATATGCCTTAGTTGATAAAAGCGGTCGTCATGATTTAGCACAATTGCGTTCCATACAAGACTGGTATTTACGTTATCCGCTGCAAACCGTGGATGGCGTGGCAGAAGTGGCTTCGATTGGCGGTTATGTCAAACAATATCAAATCGAAGTCGATCCCAATGTCCTGCTGAATTACCACATTCCATTATCCAAAGTGAAAAAAGCCATTCAGCGTTCGAATAGTGATGTTGGCGGTAAATTAATTGAAATGGCAGAAACCGAATACATGGTGCGTGGATTGGGTTATATCCAGTCACTTGATGATATTCGCTCAATTTCCGTCAGTGTGACTGAAGATGGCACGCCAATTCGTCTGGCAGATATCGCTAATATTCACTACGGCCCTGATTTACGCCGGGGACTCGCTGAGCTGAATGGCGAAGGTGAAGTCGCAGGCGGTATCGTCGTTATGCGTTATGGTGAAAATGCACTGAGTACCATTAATAACGTAAAAGAAAAACTTAAAGAACTGGAAAAAAGCCTGCCAGCAGGTGTGGAAATACTGCCCGTCTATGATCGCAGTGATCTGATTCATCGTGGTGTGAATAATCTTAAACACAAGCTGCTGGAAGAGTCGCTTATTGTCAGCTTGATTTGTATTATTTTCTTATTTCATGCACGTTCTGCACTGGTAGCAATTGTTACTTTACCCATTGGTATATTGATGGCATTTATCGTAATGCACTGGCAAGGGATTAATGCCAATATTATGTCGCTTGGCGGCATAGCTATTGCGATAGGTGCGATGATTGATGGTGCCATTGTGATGATTGAAAATGCACATAAACACCTGGAAAAAGCCGCAACTGAATTAGGCAGAAAGCTCTCTTCATCTGAACGCTGGCAAGCGATAGCGACTGCCTCTAAAGAAGTGGGACCGGCATTATTTTTCTCGCTTATGATTATCACCGTGTCCTTTCTGCCGGTGTTCACGCTGCAGGCGCAGGAAGGCCGTTTATTCAGTCCCTTAGCATTCACCAAAACGTATGCCATGGCAGCGGCAGCTATTCTGGCAATAAGTTTAGTACCTGTTTTAATGGGATTACTGATTCGCGGCAATATTCTTGCTGAAGCCAAAAACCCGTTGAATCGTTTATTACACGGTATTCATCGGCCTATTCTAAAATTTTGTATTCATTATCGTTTTCCCGTATTGCTTATCACCGTATTGCTGTTAGCTGTTAGTATCATTCCCATACAACGAACAGGCAGCGAGTTTATGCCACCACTCGATGAGGGTGACATTTTGTATATGCCAACCACCTACCCCGGACTGTCTATCTCTAAAGCACGGGAGTTAGTGCAGCAAACAGATAAGATTCTCCATACCTTTCCCGAAGTGGCTTCGGTGTTTGGTAAAGCTGGTCGCGCTGAAACAGCCACAGATCCGGCTCCGTTATCAATGTTCGAAACAACTATTCGTTTAAAACCGCGAGAGCAATGGCCAGACCCTAGTAAAACCACACGGCAACTGATGAATGAAATGGATGAAGCCATCCAGTTTCCAGGCCTGACCAATAGCTGGACAATGCCCATTAAAACAAGGTTGGATATGTTATCGACAGGCATCAAAACACCAGTCGGCATTAAAATCAGTGGTCCCAGCTTAACCGAACTCAATACATTAACTGCGCAAGTTGAACAACTGCTCAACACGCTCCCTGAAACCTTGTCTGCATTTGGTGACAAAGCGACAGGCGGATATTTTGTTGATATCAATATCAACAGAGATGAAATTGCGCGTTATGGCTTACATATTGGCGATGTACAAGATGTCATTCAGACAGCCATTGGTGGTATGAATGTCACCTATACGGTTGAAGGCCTGGAGCGATATCCCGTCAATTTGCGTTATCCACGGGATATGCGTGATAACTTAAATGAGCTTAAGCGCACCCTGATATCAGCACCAACCGGCGCCCAGATTCCATTATCACAACTGGCCGATTTAAGTCTGAAACGGGATGCCCCAGTCATCAAGACAGAAAACTCACGGCCCAATGCCTGGGTCTATATTGATATAAAATCCGATGATATCGGCGGCTATGTAGAGAAAGCACGTCAATTGATTGATGAAAAGGTATCGCTGCCACCGGGTTATACCCTCAGTTGGTCAGGGCAGTTTGAGTATATGCAACGTGCCGCAGAGCGACTTAAGCTGGTGATTCCTCTGACACTGTTACTTATCTTTTTATTGTTATACCTCAACTTCCGTAATATTCGGTCACCGCTTATTGTGATGCTGTCGATCCCGTTTGCCAGCATTGGCGGTTTATGGTTGCTGTATTGGCTTGGATTTAACTTCTCTGTTGCCGTTGCTGTCGGTTTTATTGCACTAGCTGGCGTTGCCGCTGAGATTGGCGTGTTAGTTCTAACCTTTATCGATCAGAAGATAGATGAAGTCAGGAAACAGAACCCACAACAACAACTCACCAAAGAGGCTATCTGGCAAGCTGTGTTTTCAGGCAGTGCAGAAAGAGTCCGTCCAGTTGCCATGACCGCTATCGCCATTACCGCTGGCCTGCTACCAATTTTGTGGAGTCATGGTACCGGCAGTGATGTGATGCAGCGCATTGCTGCGCCTATGGTAGGCGGGATGATTTCCGTTACCGTATTAGCCTTGTTTGTTTTACCGTTAATTTATGGTTTGGTTTTACAGTTTATTGAGCGTCGAAAATAGATGTGTCATGCAAACATAAGTCAGATATTAAACGCCGCCAGTATTGCACAGGGTTTGCTTTCCCCGCCTGCAGCGCAGTTACCCGCCAAGCGTTTTAAACTGTCACGTGCTTGCTGCATTTCAGCTATTTTGGCGTCCAGCTCTTGTAAACGTCGCATGGCTAGTTGATATGCGCGGTGATGATCTTGTGTCGAATCAAGCCCTATGAGCTCTTTAATCTCACGTAAAGTAAAGCCTGCTTCCTGTGCTTTACGTATAAATTTGAGACGACGCAAATCATGCTGCCCATATCGACGAATACCTCCAGTGCTATCAGGCGTATCAAGTAAGCCTTTGCGTTGATAATAACGGACGGTTTCCACCGTCACATCGACTTGTTTAGCGAACTGCCCGATGGTCCAACTGTCTTTTTTCATAAGGATATTGACTCTGTACTATGGTACGTACTCTATAGTCTAACCAAGCTCATAAGTTTAATCATCACCATTACTGTCAATTGGGTAGAAAACAGCAATACCCTATTGATAAAACAATTATTTCAGGAGAAGACAATGGCGACTGATCCCGTATGTGGTATGCAGGTTGATGAAACCTCTGCAAAATACCAAACCAGCTATAAGCATAAAAATTATGCGTTTTGCTCTCAACACTGCTTAAATAATTTTAAGGCGGATCCCGAGTTTTATCTTAATAAGCCTGAAACAGAGTCGGCGAAAAGTTGTTGCAGCGGCAAACATGATCATCAGCCTAGTTCAGATAAACACCAGCATACTCATGCCGATGCCAAAGGCGACTATATTTGCCCCATGTGTGAGGGTGTTCGAAACGATGGGCCTGGCAGTTGCCCGAAATGTGGTATGGCATTAGAACCTGAACCCCCCGTTTCAACTAACCAGAAAACCGAGTACACCTGCCCAATGCACCCGGAAGTCATACAGGATGAACCTGGTGACTGTCCGATTTGCGGTATGGCCTTGGAAGCTACCACCGTTGAAGTCGAGCCGGATAACAGCGAATACAAAGACATGTTAAAACGCTTCATTATTGGGGGGGTATTAACATTACCTGTGTTTTTAATTGCCATGTTACTGGAAATGGCCCCATCACTGTTTCCAGCAGAGAGCAGTATCCAACAATGGTATTGGGCTGAGTTTTTACTCGCCACACCTGTTGTATTCTGGGCTGGCTGGCCATTTCTGGTGCGTGCTGTGCAATCAGTGAAAACTGGCCACTTAAATATGTTCACCCTGATCGGACTTGGCGTGAGTGTCGCCTGGACATACAGCATCATTGCATTGCTCTTTCCTGGCGTATTTCCAGTCAGCATGCAACACGACGGTGTGGTAGCCGTTTACTTTGAAGCTGCCGCCGTCATTACGGTGTTAGTACTGTTGGGTCAAGTATTAGAATTGAGGGCTCGCAGCCAAACCAATACTGCCATCAAACTATTAATGGATTTGGCGCCAAAAACAGCACGAAAAGTCACCGACTGTGGCCATGAAAAAGATATCCCACTGGATCAAGTCAAAGTGGGTGACAAATTACGGATTCGTCCTGGTGAGAAAATTCCTGTTGATGGCTTGGTCATCGAAGGCGAAAGTCACATTGATGAATCCATGGTCACAGGCGAAGCCATGCCGGTGAATAAAAAAGTCGATGACAAACTGGTCGGTGGCACAGTCAACGGCACTGGTAGTTTGTTAATGCAGGCTGAAAAAGTGGGTAGTGACACCCTGCTCTCACAAATCGTGAAAATGGTCGCTGAAGCACAGCGTTCCCGGGCACCAATACAAAAACTGGTAGATAAAGTCGCAGGCTATTTTGTACCGACTGTGATTGCAGTGGCCATTATTACCTTTATTGTCTGGTTTGTAGTTGGGCCTGACCCAAAACTGGCACATGCTTTAATCAATGCTGTGGCAGTATTAATCATTGCCTGCCCTTGTGCTCTGGGTTTGGCGACGCCGATGTCAATTATGGTGGGCACCGGCCGTGGTGCAGCTCATGGTGTGTTGATTAAAAATGCAGAAGCCTTAGAGAGTATGGAAAAAATCGACACGCTGGTTGTCGATAAAACCGGCACCTTAACTCAAGGTAAACCTGAGCTTTCTGTTATCGAAGCCGTTGTTGGCTTTGAAAAAAATGCTTTATTGCAGTGGGCTGCCAGCCTGGAGCAACATAGCGAACATCCGCTGGCAACCGCATTAATTGCGGCAGCAAAAAAACAAAATCTATCACTTGCTGAAGCCAAACAGTTTCAGTCACATACCGGTCAGGGAATCAGCGGCAGCGTTGATGGTAAATCTATTTTGTTTGGCAATAAAGCCTTGATGCAAGCCAATAAGGTTGATGTCAGTGGGCTTGAATCACGAGCAGAAGCATTACGTCAGCAAGGTGACAGCGTGATGTTACTGGCTGTAGACGGTCAAGCAGCTGGACTAGTTGCCGTCGCAGATCCGATTAAAGACACCACCAAAGCCGCTATTGATGCCTTGCATAAAGAAGGTATCCGTATTGTGATGCTGACCGGTGACAATCATGTCACAGCCAATGCTGTGGCAAAACAGCTGAACATTGATGAAGTGCATGCTGATGTGCAACCGGAACAGAAAAATCAGCATATTAAAGATTTGCAAAGTCAGGGACGTATTGTCGCAATGGCTGGTGATGGTATCAACGATGCGCCAGCACTGGCTCAGGCAAACATTGGTATAGCGATGGGCACAGGCACCGATGTCGCTGTTGAAAGCGCTGGCATGACTCTAGTGAAAGGTGATTTAAGAGGTATTTATCAGGCGCTCAAACTGAGTCGGGCCACCATGAAAAATATCCGACAAAACCTGTTCTTTGCCTTTATTTATAACTCGCTGGGTGTGCCCGTGGCCGCCGGGATTTTATATCCATTTTTTGGATTATTGCTTTCGCCGATGGTGGCAGCCGCCGCGATGAGTCTCAGCTCAGTATCCGTTATTGGCAATGCTTTACGCTTACGCCGGTTAAAGTTATAAGCTTTTCAGAAGCTTAAACTTGTTCTTCTTTAAAGCAGAGTCATGGTCTTGTGGCTCTGCTTTTTATATCTCATGTGACCAATTACCTCTCATCATGCGTACTCATGTTAATCTCTGCCATGTAGACAAGCTTAACCACAATAAAATGATATAACTCAGCGCTTATGGAGAGAATTATGCGATTAGAATCACTCGCCTTACATCACGGTTATGAATCTGAACCGACGACTAAATCAGCTGCCGTTCCTATCTACCAAACGACCTCATATACGTTTGACGATACTCAGCACGGCGCTGATTTATTTGACCTGAAAGTTCCGGGCAATATTTACACACGAATTATGAACCCAACCAATGACGTGCTGGAAAAACGTCTTGCCGAGATGGAAGGCGGTATTGCTGGTCTGGCCGTGGCATCCGGCATGTCAGCGATTACCTATGCTATCCAGGCGATTGCGGAAGCAGGTGACAATATTGTCAGCAGCACTCAACTCTATGGTGGTAGCTTCAACCTGTTTGCACATACCTTCCCGCGACAAGGGATTACGGTGCGTATGGCCTCTTTTGACGATTACGACAAAATCGAAAGCCTGATTGACGAGAAAACCAAAGCCTTATTCTGTGAATCAATTGGTAACCCTGCCGGTAATATCGTTGATATACAGCGTTGGGCTGAGATTGCTCATCGTCATGGTGTACCGTTAATTGTCGATAATACAGTAGCCACACCTTATCTTTGCCGTGTTTTTGATCATGGTGCAGATATCGTCGTGCATTCATTAACGAAATACATCGGCGGTCATGGCACAACAGTTGGCGGCATGATTGTCGACTCAGGTCGTTTTGACTGGGTGGCGAATAAAGATCGTTTCCCGATGCTTAACGAACCTGATCCTTCTTACCATGGCGTGGTCTATACAGAAGCATTAGGGCCTGCCGCCTATATTGGTCGTTGTCGTGTCATTCCGCTGCGTAATACGGGTTCAGCCTTGTCTCCTCACAGTGCCTTTTTATTAATGCAGGGTCTTGAAACCTTGGGTTTAAGAATGGAACGTCACTGTGAGAATGCACTGAAAGTCGCTAATTATTTGCAACAACACCCTAAAGTGGAATGGGTCAATTACGCGGCTTTAGAAAACAGCCCCTATCATGCGGTCTGCCAGAAAATTACCAAAGGTCAGGCTTCCGGTATTCTCAGCTTTGGCATCACCGGAGGCAAAGAAGCAGGTGCCCGCTTTATTGATGCTTTGCAGATGATTTTACGTCTGGTCAATATTGGTGATGCAAAATCACTGGCCTGCCACCCTGCTACCACCACTCATCGTCAGTTAAACCCGGAAGAGCTGGCCACCGCAGGCGTATCAGAAGACTTAGTGCGGATTTCGGTCGGGATTGAACATATTGACGACATTATTGCTGATATCGCTCAGGCACTGGAAAAAGCATAAAAACAGCTTTGTTTATCTCAACCTGATCTCACGGTCAGGTTGAGCATATTATTTTTTATTGCCACTCGCCACGCTTATAATGACACCTCTTTAAGTTGAGAGCGTTCTCCGTGCCATAGCCAACGCCTATCAAAAAAATGACTAAACGCCTACCTAACAAAGGTTTACATCCTAGAAACCTTCATAATCACGGTTATGACTTTCTTGGGTTGATAGCCAGTCATCCCCGCTTAGACGCTTTTGTATTCACCAATGATTTTGGTCATTTATCTATCGACTACAGTGATGCTGAGGCCGTCAAACAGCTAAATGCCGCTTTGCTGGCACATCATTATCAAATCAAGGACTGGTCTATCCCCGATGGTGCCTTGTGCCCGCCGATTCCTGGACGCGTCGACTATATCCACTACATAGCTGATTTATTAGGTGTTACAGATCGCACTAGCGATATCCGAATGCTCGATATAGGTATTGGCGCCAATGGCATTTATTCTCTGTTAGCCAGTCGGTGTTATGGCTGGCAATGTGTGGGCAGTGATATCAATGAAACGTCAATCAACAATGTCGCCACCATACTCGATAACAACAAAACATTAGAAACGCAGGTGACACTGCGTCATCAGCCAAATCCACATCACATATTTGAAGGCATCATTAAGCAAGGTGAGCGATTTGATGTGAGCGTGTGTAATCCGCCTTTTCATGCTTCTGCTGAAGCAGCATTAAAAACGCATCAACAAAAACAACATAATTTAAAGCTAAAAACCAATAAGCCTACATTGAATTTTGGCGGTTCAGCAGCCGAATTATGGTGCAATGGTGGTGAGAAATTGTTTCTCAAAAAGATGATTCGTGAGAGTCAGGCGTTTGCCGAGCAATGTCGTTGGTTTACGAGTCTGGTGTCAAAAATTGAGAACGTAAAACCCGCAATCAAGTTAATTCAAAAACTGGGCGCTACTGAGGTAAAACAAATTGATATGTATCAAGGTAACAAAATCACACGTATCCTCGCCTGGACGTTTAATTAAAACGGTCAGCAGTCGCTAACGAACCTTCACTAAGTTGCGACCAGCCGCTTTCGCCTCGTACATAGCTTCATCCACCTTGTTTATGGCATCGTCAACACTATAGGCGGGATCAAGGGATGTGACACCAATCGAGGCCGTTACTTGTAATGTGTTACCTTCTTTATCGTAAATAATCTGCTGTTCTGCAACCATGCTGCGAATACGCTCTGCCACATGTTCGACTTGTTCTAATGTGGTATTGGGCATGCAAATCAGGAATTCTTCGCCACCGTAGCGATAAAGCTGATCATAAGGTCTCAATACGTGCTGTAAACATGCGACCGTTTTAATCAATACCTCATCGCCGACTGAGTGCCCGTAGTTATCATTCACCTGTTTAAAGTGGTCAAGATCGAGCATAGCCAATGCGCTGGGTTGTTGGCTTCGTTTTGCCAGAGCATGCTCTTTATTCAGTTCAGCCTGCATACCGGCTCGCGTCTGAGCCCCAGTTAAGGGATCCAGGTTCTGGACCAAATCGGCGAACTCGTGACGTAATGCCTGGAACTGTGTCCGCATCTTTTCAAGCTCATCGTTAAACTCATCAAACAAGCTCACTGGAATCCCTTGATCAGACACGACAAGCTCAATCAGTTGCTTCGCTTTTCTGTGCATCTTTTCATGGGCTATTTCCAGAGACACAAAGGTGGGATGCTCCTGAATCAGCTCGATATGTGAGGTGTACAACCACTCACCAAATTCACATGACTTATGTGCATCATTTTTGAGATCTTTTTCATCAGGTGCCACGCGGGACACTAACACTCGCAAAAGCCGTTGATACCATTGTTGATGACTGTCTATCGCTTTATCTATTTCATCAATAACAAAGCGTAATTGTTGGTGAATCACCGTTGTCATGCCTGCCCATCCGATTGGTAATGAATATAGAGCCGACGATGTCAGACTCTCATTTGACTATTCCATATTAGCGTTTGCTAAACAAGCCTTATTTGATTTATCCAGTCATGACACGTTTGATACGCTCAGCAGCTTCTACCAGCAAGGACTCATCTCTTGTATAGGCAAAACGACAATGTGACCCAGCTTGGTAATGACCAAAATCCAAACCTGGTGTGATAGCGACACCGGCTTGACTTAGCAGGAACCGGGATAAAGCCATACTATCGGGTATCTGCTCATTCAGCAGTGTTGAACAATCTGCATAAAGATAAAAAGCACCTTGTGGCGTGACGGGTATGGAAAAGCCGATATCTTTCAATAATGGCAGCAAGGTATTTCGGCGGCGCTCAAAGGCTTGGCGACGTTGTTCTAATATCGCTAAGGTATTGGACTGAAACGCCGCCAGTGCGGCATATTGCGACATGGTCGTTGGTGCAAGAAACAGATTCTGGGCTAATTTGTCCATCACTTCGGTATAGCCTTCCGGCACCATTAACCAGCCCAAACGCCATCCCGTCATACCAAAGAATTTAGAAAAGCTGTTGACGACAAACACCTGATCACTCACCGATAAGGCCGTGGGCGCGTGAAAGCCATCATAGGTAAGGCCATGATAAATCTCATCAACGACTAGATGGCCTGATTTTCTCGCGACAGCAGCAGCTAACTCCTTGAGGTCTGGTTGGGTTAACACCGTGCCTGTTGGATTAGATGGTGAAGCGACTAAAGCCATCACGGTATTATCATCCCAATATTGCTCAATATGCTGAGCGGTGAGTTGGTATTGGTTATTCGCATTAACCGGAATACTATTGACGCGTCCTTCAACAAATCTGGCAAAGTGTTTATTGCAGGGATAACCGGGATCCGCCAACAACACCTGCTTCTGTTTCTCGAGTAACGCTCCCATTACCAAAAGTAATGCGCCTGATGCGCCTGGTGTGACAATAATTCGCTCAGCATTGACCTTTACCTGATACTGCTGTTCATACCAGCCAGCAATTGCTTCTCTTAATTCAGGCAAACCACACGCTGGGGTGTAATGCGTCTTACCTTGCTTTAATGCATGCATGCCGGCTTCGATAATCGGTTGAGGTGTGTCAAAGTCGGGCTCCCCCACTTCCATATGAATGATGTTCTGTCCTGCCGCTTCCAGCTGTTTAGCCTGAGACAAAATATCCATAACGTGGAAGGGAGAAATTGCGTTTGCGCGACTGGCGACTTTTTTGGTCATGCCGTATCCGTTTGAGTTTTAAGGTGAAATAATTGGCGGCTAGTTTAGCAAATTCAGCTGGTTTAACAGCAGCTATTGAAAAGGCTTGCCAATGCCCATACATAGGCGTACTAATCTACTGTTGAAAAAGATAGACAGGTGCGCGTTTCGGTGCCATGCTCTCTGGTTTTTAATCAGACTGATGTCGAGACGAAGAGAAAAAGTGATGGTTTTTTATTGTTAAATAATCAATTATCACCACACCCGTTCATCGACGTTAATTTTAATTTTGCACAAGCTGGGCGCTTCTGGTATAGATTCGCCCTTGGTTTTAGAAAGTATGAGGTTTCAAGATGGAAAACACTCAAGTCGACACTAAGATTACTCCTTACCAGGAGGAAGCAGGCGAAGAGTATATGAACGATGCTCAAGTTGAGCACTTTCGTCAGATTTTAGAAAACTGGAGAGCACAGCTTCGTGCTGAGGTCGACCGCACCGTTCATCACATGCAAGATGAAGCGGCCAACTTCCCCGATCCAAATGATCGCGCCACACAGGAAGAAGAATTCACACTTGAGTTACGCACACGTGACCGTGAACGTAAATTAATCAAGAAGATTGATGAGTCACTGGTGGACTTAGAAAAAGGTGACTACGGTTTCTGTGAGTCATGTGGTACTGAAATCGGTATTCGTCGTTTAGAAGCTCGACCAACAGCAACGCTATGCATCGATTGTAAAACTCTGGACGAAATCAGAGAAAAGAACCGCATCTGATTCGTCTGTTATAAGGCGTTGTTTCAAAGCATCAGGATTGATGCTTTAAGACCTCATACGCATAAAAAAGCCCCGATATCGGGGCTTTTTTGTATCGTCTCTTTCAACCTCTAATCATTAGATGGCTCATAGGTATAAAGTAAATCTACACCACTTTCAGTGCCCGATTCTGCTTTTAACGCCCAGATTTTACTTAGCTGATATCGAAGCTCCACACTACTGACTGAATCAAACACGCCAATCCCGTAGCTTAGATAGAGTTTTGGTGATAAGTATTTACCAATCGTCAACGCTGCATTTTCTTTACTATCACCGGTAATAGCAAACTCATCCAGACCAAACGTGTTAGCAATATCGTCACCAATCATCGCCCCATTTTGTAGGCCAATACCTGTCGCCGCTGAGGCCAATAGCGCCGCATCGGTGGCGCTGGCTTGCTCAATCGGTTTGCCTAAAATCAAATAAGATAAAATATCATCCTGACTCATATCAGGATCAGAAAATAACGTTGCCTGAGGTGCACTCACATTACCTTCAATATACAGGCCTGCAGTCACCTCTTTTGTTTCTCGTACTGCTTTAATATCCAGCTCAGGATTATCAATAGGACCAGAAAAACGAATTTTGCCATTGTCGACTTTCAACAACTGTCCATAGGCAATATAGCTTCCGTCTTTAAGCGTTATCTGGCCATTACCTAGCAATACATCATTAGGGTTACCTGACACCTGCAAATTACCCGTCAAACGTCCCTGAAATCCCATAGCTTTGATCTGAACTTTGTCACCAAGACTGACCGTGATATCCAACTGAGTTTGTGAGGAACTCACCTGTTCCGTTTGGGTATCTGAAATGACCTTCACATCCGTACTGGGGCTCACTGATGAGTTAAACCGAGTCGGTTCAATCTGGGCGCGTGGAATCGATACTTTCCCTGTGACTTTGGTGGCTTCCGGAGTCACTGTAATCGTCATATCGGGCTCAGCAATAACCAGTGCTTCAGGTGTGTTCATCACTTCAAGCTGTGACCCTGATACATTTGCAGTCAGCGCCCAGCCCGAGTTCTGTAGCACATATTCACCTGTGACATTAAGCTGCCCTTCACCGGATTCAGCCGTTAAGGTCATCTGAACCTTGTCAAGGTTACCGTTAATATCCGCTTGGATATTTTTCACAATAATTCCGGCATCCACCACGCTAACCTGTCCATCAGCCAACTTCGCTTTACCATCAATCTCTGGTTGCTCTATGGTTCCGCTAATACCGATATTGACATCCAGCTCGCCTTGCAAGCCTTCAATGGCCGGATGTGAAAATTGTAATGCTGACATATCCGCGATATGGGTAGTGATCTTACCTTTTAGTGCTGCCTGGTTTGGGTCGGCCATTAAAGCCTCTGCACTGGCTGTTGCTATGTCTGCATTCATGGCTGATACACCCTCTATTTGAGGTTCAATGTGCAGCTGTGCTGTGGTCTGAGTTTCATCTAACTGATACTCAATAAAGGTATTTTTCAGCGTAACGGCTTGCTTTTGTTGAAGGTCTGACTGATTAAGCTGAACAGAACCATTTTCTAAAGAAATTTTGCCTGCCCCCGTCATCTTATTGTGCTTATCTGCAGCCAGGCTAAAGCGGCCTTTTAACTGTCCTTGCAGCTGCTCAAGTTCCACGGCTAGTGGCTCAAACAACGTCAAAGGTAAATCCGCAAACTCGCCTGATACTTGCCACTGTTCTTGAGAATGTATTGCAGCCAAACAGAGATTTCCTTTTTCAGACTGCCAGCAGTGACGAGGAATATCTTGCTGTTGCGCACTGAGTTGGAGCTCACCTTTTTCTCTCAGTTGCCAAACACCCGCCTGTTCATTACCAAAACTGAATTGACTGAACTGTCCTGTCCATATTTCCTTGTTCAGCTGTCCGTCTGCTGCTAAATCGAGATTGATCATGTTTGAGTCAACATTAAGCTGTATTTGGTGAGACTGTTGTTTTCCTTGCACAGCAAGCTCAATACGGTTAATGAGTTGATCGGATAGCATCAGTCCAGTAACAAGAATGTGGCTATTGATATTGGCATTAGTTTGCAGACTGACATCAATATTGCCTGAGAGTGTCTCTACTTTTGTTGTTTCAAAGGCAAGGGCTTGGCCATTAATCTCCGCCAAAATACGTGGTTGTTCGACACTACCTGTTAACTCGCCTTCACCGCTCAGTTGTCCTTGCAAGCCAGGATACAGATCTTGTAGGTCAGGTGAGCTTAATGTCCAGTCAATATCCAGGATGTCATTTTGAAGCTGTCCATTTAAACTCATCTGTGAATCACCTGAGTTTGCTTTGAGGGTATCAATCCAGACATCTTCAGCTTGGGTGCGTAGTTTGGCTTCAATCGCCAGCGGTTTCTGTCTCAGTGTGCCAGATAATCTCAGCGACTCTAATTCGACGGCTAGTTGCTTATTTTTCTGGCTGACTTTTAACGGTACCTGACCGGATAAGTTACCTGGCCATTCTGGCACAATAATCCCAGGGTTGAGCTGTGTTAATGTCAGCTCACCATTCACTAAGGATTCACCCACCCAGGCTAACCGGCCTTGATATTCAACTTTACCCTGCCCCAACTCAACATATAATTGACTTTGCTCAAACCCTATATCGGTTTGTCCATCACCTGAGGCTTTTACCTTCATGGCGACCTCATTTACCGATAAATCAGTTTCTGAGCGTAATGTCATGCTGCTGGTATTGCCTGCTAAACTTAATCGACCTTCCCTTATATCAATAGCTAATTCACTAAGCGAGTCAGGTATGGTGATATCACGCCAATGGGCCTCAAGATCATAAGTGATTGGGGTTGATGACCAGTCAATATGACCTGCCGTATCGATATTTCCCCCCAGACCTTGCATCTCGAGTTGTTCGATTTCAAGCGATGAATCATTGCCTTCCAGCTTTGCCGTGATCGCCACGGGCTCATTCTGGTAACTTGTTACCGTATCCAGCGTAGCTTCGTAATACTTTAATGAACCGGTTAGCATGACTTCGCCTTGCTCACTTTTTATCAACACATCGTCGCCTTGTAATGGCCACTGAAGTTGTTGCCATACCGCCTTAAGATCAAAGGCTATATCAGGTGTATTAGTATTGACCTTGCCTGCGACGGTAATGATTTTTTCGTTATCAGGGCTCGCTGTAAGCTCGATATCCCAGTCAGCCATATCGTCAGTGTTAGCTTGAATAGCTAGATCAATAGCTGGCAATTCCGGCTGTTTCGCCGTCAATTGCAGCGAGCTCGTCATGCTAGACAGCGTGCCTTTAGCATGAAGCTTGACCTTGTTTAGTTCTAATGGCTGCTCAGGCACAAGTTGACTGACATCAACTACATCGGCAGAGACTGTTAATATCCAGTGCAACGAAGAGGTCAGGTCATTAACAACCAGTTTCTGCTCGGATTTAACGGGCTGCTGAACATGCTGAGTGAGTACCAGTTGTTGTTGATTGCCGTCTATATTGCCATCGATGATGACAGTTTCAGCTAAGACATCCGAGATTTGTGCCTGATACGCCAAATCGACCGCATGTTCTGCTGTTAAGCCTATACGCCCTTTCAACTCTAGCTGTCCATCTTCGCGTTCGATGTATAGTTTTTTGATAATGACATCATCTGCTATGGTTTCAAGCTCAAGCTGGACATCTTCCAACAACGTATTGCTTGCTTCAGTTTGAGCAACAGTGACATTTTTAACACTAAGCGTTTCCAGCTTAATGCTCAAAGGTAAATGGATATCCGGCAGTGTGAAGTCAGAACTGGACTGTTCCGTCTCCTGGCTTTGTTCTGATGTGCTCAAGATCACACCATCCACAGCCACTTGTTGAATGAATAACTGGCGTTTTAATAAAGCTGATGGCTGCCATTGCAATACCACACTCTTAATCTGAACAGCGGTTCCCTGCTCTGATTGATAACGAACATCAGATAAAGACAACTTGCCGAATAATTGGCCATTAGCTTCTTTTACATTCAGCGCCGGCACAAATGTTTGAACGATATTGAGTGATGCTTTCAGACCTGACTGAGTCGTCAAAAGCCAGCCCATACTAAGAATGATGGCCACAAAAATAACAATAACACTGATAAGAATAGGCTTACGCATGTTTATAAATCCGGGCCAATAACGATGTGTAATGCAATGGGCTCATCCTTATCTGAGAGTCCCTTTGCTAAATCAACACGAATTAAACCGACAGGTGAACGCCAGCGAACACCAATACCAACGCTGTATTCAATTGGATCACTAAAACTATTAAAAGCGTTACCAAAATCAGAAAAGACAGCCCCGCCCCAGTCTTTAAGAAACATATGTTCGAGCTCCACACTACCTACCGCGAGATAACGTCCACCCACGACGTCACCATCAGAGTTTTCAGGCCCAAGAGATTGGTAGTCAAAACCGCGAATACTGTTATCTCCACCAGTAAAAAAGCGCAGCGAACTCGGCAGCCTGTCAAAGTCGCTGACCTCAGTCGCACCGACCGATCCTCGTGTAATAAAACGGCTATTCTCACCAAACGACTGAATGAACTTACCTCTGACGACGATCTGACCGAATGTAATATCTGATAATACGGCTTCAGATGCGCCAGACAGACTCAAAGATAAACGAGCCCCGTGTTTTGTGTAGATAGTATTGTCAGCCCAGATTCTACTCCAAGACATGCCTGGAATAAGTAGTAGTGTCGATTCACTCTCATCAGAAATATCAAAATTTTCCTGTAATACTTTGAGAGAGCCTGTCTCGTCCCAACCCCACCTATCACGTTTGTAATAGCCACCAACAGCGAAGGATTCACTTTCACTAGTATCTGTATCTTGCTGTTTAAATTCAGTATTCACACCCACCGTATTAATGGTTTCACTCCAGAAAGGCATGACATAATCAGCACTGACTGTGTTGGTGACTTGTGATAATCGGGCATTCGCTTCGAGCCGGTGTCCTCGCTTGTTCACGTAACGGTTTTCCCAGCCAAGACTTAATCTTGCACCGGTGTCAGTACCGTATCCCAACCCCGCGGTATAAAGTTGTCGAGGTTTTTCTTCCAGGCTGATATCCATAGGCACTAAACCATCATCACGCTCAGCACGATTGGTTTTTACTGAAACAGAATCAAAATAACCACTGTCACTAAGATTCTTTCTTAGCGTTAATGCTTTTGTATTCAGATAGGGTTCACCTTCGGTATATGGGACTAACTTTTCCAGTAATGGCTCACCAACTACCGTGTCTGGAAACAATGTTTGACCAAAGCGGTATCGAACACCTGAATCATAATGAAGATACACGTTGGCGATGTTTTTTGGCACATCGACCTCAACCTCTGATTGAGTCAATTTGCCATCAAAATAACCTCGACTGATACCCAGCGTTAATATCGATTTTTTTGCAGCTTCGTATTTTTGGTGATTAAGCTGCTGGCCTGGCTCTAAGGCAAACGACTTTTTGAGTTTTATAAATTCTGGATCCTCAGCAGCCTCTCCTATAAAAGATAGATCAACCAGAGATAGCTTAATTGGCTCACCAAGAGCAATGGTATAAATGGCTTGCCAGTTGTCTTTGTCATGATGTAATTCAGCGTGGATGTCTGGCTGGTAATAACCAAATACCGTAAGCATTGTGCGCAACTCTTCAATTGCTGAGGAATGCAGTTTTTCCAGATAACGTTGATTTAAACGATCACTGTCTTTTTGTTTTTCAATTGAAAGGCCATTGAGTAAGGTCTTACTCAAGGCTTCATCTACACCGTTGATTTTTACAGTTAATTTAATAGGATCAGAGAGCGATACTGAACTAAAAAATATCAGTATAAATATGAATAATAGTCTGTAAAGAGAGGCTATTGCAGGCAAAATAATCTCGGGTTGAAAGTAAGATAGACAGCTATTATGACAGCAGAATAATGACTTGCCGATGATAAATTGAGATAGGCGTTTTACTTTTTATTGATGAACTTCTGACGATAAACGCTTGGCGCACAGCCAAAAAAACCGGTAAAGCGACGACTAAAGTGACTTAAATCACTAAAACCAAAACTGTAACAAGCATCCGTCACACTTTTACCAGCCTGCATGGCTTCTGCTGCTGCTTTTAAACGAATTTGCTGCTGAAACTCACCCGGCGTACAACCCAATTGCTTTTTAAACTCTACATACAGTCTGCTTCGACTCATACAGGCCTTACGACATAACTGATCCACATCCAGAGGATGAGCAATATTCTGCTCCAAATAATGAATCGCTGCTGTCACACCTGTCGCATCGGGAGATTGCTGGCAATAACTTAATAGAACATCACGCCCTTGTTCCCTGAGTAGTCTAATCACCAGCTCAGTAACACTGAGATCCAACATAATCTCTTTATCTGGATCATTGCGAGTGTACAAAGCCACCATTTTTTCCAGCAAATGCTGAGTATCACCCGTGTGATGTTTATGAATGATTTTGGGCTGATATTCCCACTCGTGATTAGGAGCATCAAGCACAATGAGATCTCGCATACGCTCTGACAGTTTTTCAATTCTATCTTTAGATATCTCTATGGTCAGACACGTTGTCGGATCGGTTTCATTGGCATCCGGAAAATCAATTTCCACAAGTTCACCTGGAGGAACAACGTAAGACTCATGCGGCAAAAACAGTTCACCGTCATTCTTATGCGGGCTATGCATGACTTTTCGACCACTTACCATGCCACAGTAGAGCAATTGCTGCGCTTCCAGCCCAACTCGGCTTACGGCACGATAGGTATCGTAAATGCTCAGTTCTGACTCAGGGCCAGCAAACTGAACTTTATTTTCAGTCAAGAATTGTCGTTTTTCACGCCGTTTTACCAGCGAGAGTTTCTCAATTTTCATCCAGATATCTTATACCAAATTCGAAAATAATTTTGGAATGCTTCTGGACTCTCAGTCAAGTGATTGAGATTTTCAGTCAAGCGCACTTGCCAGTGATGGAATTATCCTGCATCTTTATGTTCAGACTATAACCATAAGCAAAGAGAGAAAGACTATGATCTATGCAAAACCCGGTACTGAAGGCGCTGTCGTCAGTTTTGAATCGCGTTATGAAAACTTCATTGGTGGCAAATGGGTTGCGCCAGTGAAAGGTCAATATTTCACGAATACCACGCCTGTAACAGGTGAAGTGATTTGTGAAATTCCAGAATCAACTGCAGAAGATATTGACTTGGCATTAGATGCCGCCCATGCGGCGAAAGATGCTTGGGGTAAAACGTCTGTTCAACAACGTTCTAATATTCTGTTAAAAATTGCCGACCGCATTGAAGAAAATCTTGAAATGCTTGCCGTGGCTGAAACCTGGGATAACGGTAAAGCCGTTCGTGAAACATTAAATGCCGATATCCCACTCGCTGCAGACCACTTCCGATATTTCGCTGGCTGCATCCGTGCACAGGAAGGCACCATGGGTGAAATCGATGAAACGACTGTCGCATACCACTTCCATGAGCCTCTCGGTGTCGTAGGTCAAATTATTCCATGGAACTTCCCGCTTCTGATGGCAGCATGGAAACTGGCACCAGCATTGGCTGCTGGTAACTGCATTGTGATGAAACCGGCAGAATCAACACCTGTTTCCATTCTCAAACTGATGGAAGTCATTGGTGACTTGTTACCTGCTGGTGTTTTAAACATTGTTAATGGCATGGGTCGCGTTGCTGGTGAAGCATTAGCCTCAAGTACACGTATTGCCAAAATTGCCTTCACTGGTTCAACACCTGTTGGCTCGCACATCATGAAACGTGCAGCGGAAAATATTATTCCATCGACTACTGAATTAGGTGGTAAATCGCCTAACGTTTTCTTCGAAGATATCATGCAACAAGAAGAAGACTATATTAATAAGTGTGCTGAAGGTTTGGTTCTGGCCTTCTTCAACCAGGGTGAAGTCTGCACATGTCCATCTCGAGCGGTTATTCAAGAAAGCATCTATGATGACTTCATTAAAATTGTTATTGAACGCGCTAAGAACATCAAACGTGGTAACCCTCTGGATACTGAAGTACAGGTGGGTGCGCAAGCGTCACAAATGCAATTTGAAAAGATCCTCAGCTATGTTGATATCGGTCGTCAGGAAGGTGCAGAAGTGCTTATGGGCGGTCAGGTTGAGCAACTCGGTGCTGAATTCGACAATGGTTACTACATCCAGCCAACGTTGATGAAAGGCCATAACAAAATGCGTATCTTCCAGGAAGAAATCTTTGGACCCGTTGTCTCTGTAACCACATTCAAAGATGAAGCAGAAGCTTTAGAAATTGCCAATGACACCGAGTTTGGTCTGGGTGCCGGCTTGTGGACGCGTGATATGAACCTGGCTTATCGTATGGGCCGCGGCATTCAGGCCGGTCGTGTGTGGACAAACTGCTACCATATGTATCCTGCTCATGCCGCATTCGGTGGCTATAAAAAATCCGGTGTTGGACGTGAAACCCACAAAATGGTGCTGGAACATTATCAACAAACTAAAAACTTGTTGGTTAGCTATAGCACTAGCCCACTCGGTTTCTTCTAGAAGCCTGTTCACTCCCAAAACTCTCCCTCAATACAAATTGAGGGAGAGTTTTTTATGTCTGCTTAACACACATTGATAATCATTGTATTGTGTTAATTTAGCTAAAGAATAATTATAAAGGTGTCGCATATGGCTCAAGATAATATCGAATCAACCTTACACGAAGATCGTCAATTTCCACCTAGTGAAGCCTTTCTCAAAACGGCATCATTACTCTCAGACCAACTTGATGTCTTATACAAAAAAGCGGAACAAGATCACGAAGCATTTTGGGCTGAGATAGCGCGCCAGGAAATCGATTGGAAACAGCCTTTCACCCAAACTCTAGACGATACTAATGCCCCGCATTACCGTTGGTTTCCGGATGGCAAGCTCAACGTCTCTTATAACTGTCTGGATCGTCAGCTTGAAAAAAATGCGGATAAAACAGCCGTCATTTTTGAAGGTGAAAAAGGCGATGTAGAACATATCAGTTATCGAGAGCTTCATCGTCGTGTCAGCATCTTTGCCAATGCATTGAAAGCACAAGGTATTGGTAAAGGTGATCGCGTCATTATTTACATGCCCATGATTACTGAAGCTGTCGTTGCTATGCAGGCTTGTGCACGGATTGGCGCGATTCATTCGGTGGTATTCGGCGGGTTTTCAGCGTCCTCCTTAAAAGACCGTATCGAAGACACTCAGGCTAAATTGATCATCACCGCCGATGGCGGCTTTCGTGGCGGTAAAACCGTTGAATTGAAAAAAACAACCGATCAAGCATTAGATGCTGGCTGTATGAGCGTCGAAAAAGTCATTGTTTATCAAAGAACAAAACATGACGTGCCTATGCAAGCTGGAAGAGATATCTGGTGGTCTGATGTGACAGCAGATCAGCCTGAAGAATGTGAACCGGAATGGATGGACGCAGCAGACCCGTTATTCCTTCTTTATACTTCAGGTTCTACTGGCAAGCCTAAAGGCATTCAGCATAGTTGTGGTGGTTATCTGTTAAATGCCATCACCACCATGCGTTGGGTTTTTGATATTCAGGACTCCGATGTTTTCTGGTGTACAGCTGATGTCGGCTGGATTACCGGTCATACTTATGTGGCTTATGGCCCGCTTGCTACAGGTGCCACACAAGTTATCTATGAAGGCGTGCCAACCGTTCCTGATGCCGGCCGTTTCTGGGATATCTGTCAGCGTCATGGCGTCACCATTTTCTATACAGCTCCCACGGCTATTCGTGCATTAATGAAAGTCGGTGATGAAATCCCAAACAGTTATGACTTATCTAAGTTACGACTATTAGGCACCGTCGGCGAGCCGATTAATCCTGAAGCTTGGATGTGGTATCACAATGTCATTGGTCAAGGACGTTGCCCAATTGTTGATACCTGGTGGCAAACTGAGACGGGCGCTCATATGATTGCCCCCGTACCAGGCGTTACTCATGCTAAACCTGGCTCTTGTACTCGTCCACTTCCAGGGATTGATGCCGCTATCGTCAATGATGAGGGCGAAGAAATTACCACAGCCAATCAAGGTGGTTATCTGGTCATTCGTAAGCCTTGGCCTTCGATGATTCAAACTATCTGGGGTGATGATCAACGATATAAAGACACTTATTGGCCTTATTTTGGTGGTAAATATTATTTAGCCGGTGATAGCGCCAGACGTGATGATAATGGCTTTTTCTGGATTATGGGCCGTATTGATGACGTGTTGAATGTGTCTGGTCATCGCCTGGGTACCATGGAAATTGAGTCCGCTTTGGTGGCTCATCCACTCGTAGCAGAAGCCGCTGTCGTTGGTCGGCCACATGATGTGAAAGGTGAAGCGGTATTTGCCTATGTTGTACTAAAAGGCGATCGCCCTGAAGGCGGCGAAGATGAAGAGCTAACGAAAGAACTGCGTAACTGGGTGGGTGAACAAATTGGACCTATCGCTAAACCTGATGATATCCGTTACTCAGATAATTTACCTAAGACTCGCTCCGGTAAAATCATGCGTCGTTTACTAAGAACCATTGCCAAAGGTGAAGAAATTACCCAAGACACATCCACGTTGGAAAATGAGTCTATCTTGTTGCAACTGCAAGGTAAGGCTTAATGGCACAACAGGACGCTCGTTCTGAATCTCAACGATTAGATAAATGGTTATGGGCCGCGCGTTTTTATAAAACGCGTGGTCTCGCTGTTGAAGCCATTTCAGGCGGTAAAGTACATGTTAATGGACAACGTGTTAAACCCAGCCGCACAGTCCGTATTGATGACATGCTAACCATTTCAAAGCCACCCTATGAGTTTGAAGTCATTATTCAGGGTTTAAATCTTCAACGCCGCCCTGCTTCTGAAGCTGAACAGCTTTACCAGGAAACTGAGCAAAGCCGTGAAAAACGCGAACTCTTGCGTGAGCAGATAAAGAATGAGCCACTGGGCTTTAGGCAACAGAAAGGTCGTCCTAGTAAGCGGGATCGACGAAATATCATCAAATTTACCCGTGACACCTGAGTTATGTCAGACAAAGATTTCCTTCTCACGCCGATTAAGCAGACTGAGACCGACGCCTTTAAACTAGCCATTGCTATGCAGAGACGTGCTTCTCAAGTCGGTTTTGACTGGCCTGATTCTGTTGGTGTGTTGGATAAAATTCATGAAGAACTGGAAGAGCTCGGCCAGGAAATAAAACAACAATCTGAAAAATCTCACTTGCAGGCCGAACTCGGTGATATCTTATTCGCCTGTTGCAATCTGGCAAGGCATTTGGAGATTGATCCTGAAGAAGCATTGAACAGTAGCAATGATAAGTTCTATCGTCGCTTTAATTATGTTGAAACAGCAGTGACAGCTCAGGAAAAGCAGTTTGCCGATTTTTCACTGGAAGAGCTGGATGCTTTCTGGAACTCAGCCAAGCAACTTGAAAAAGCTGAAGATAAGGATTAGCCGCCAGTCACGCTCATATGACGGAAAATAATCGGCTGCGCTTTGATATCAAAGTCATGGCCTTTAGGTTTAATGTCCATTGAATCAACAATCGCTTGTTTTAAGGCTTGCATATCACCAGGCTGCTGCCGAATAACCTCACGTAAATCCATAGAGTGCTCCTGCCCTAAACACAGTAACAGCCGCCCTTCTGTCGTCACTCTGACGCGATTACAGCTATCACAAAAATTATGACTGTGTGGTGAGATAAACCCAACCTTGCTTGTGGTACCAGCGACTTGATAATAACGTGATGGTCCGCCTGTTGTTTCGATACTGGGCTGCAGGTCAAATGCCGAGTTTAAAGTGGTTAAGACTTCATCGCTGGAGCAATAACTCTCTTCACGTGCATGCGAGACATGACCTAATGGCATTTCTTCAATATAGGAAATATCCAGATCGTTATCTATAGCAAACTGGGCTAAATCAATGATTTCATCTTCATTGCGCCCTTTCATGATGACAGCGTTTAATTTAATACGCTTAAAGTTAGCTTTTTTTGCTGCTGCAATGCCGGCAAGAACTGTGTCTAAATCACCTGTTCTTGTCAGTGCTTTAAATTTTTCCTCGTTGAGAGAGTCCAGACTGATATTAATACGATCTAAGCCTGAATCAGCTAGGGTCTGTGCATATTTTTCCAGCTTGGAGCCATTGGTAGTTAATGTCAGCTCTTTCAGTGAAGTAGAGGACTTAAGCTGGCCTAATTCATTGAAAAGCCAATCTACATCTCGTCTGACTAGTGGCTCACCGCCTGTGATACGCACTTTTTCTACACCGAGTTCGCAAAATGCGCGTAATAGAAAAACAATTTCTTCTAACGTGAGTAATTGCTGGCGAGGCATGAAGGTCATTTCTTCATCCATGCAGTAGACACAACGAAAATCACATCTGTCCGTAATAGACATACGAACGTAGGTCACTTTACGACCAAAACGATCAATCAGTTGTGTGGGTAATTCAGCCATTGTGTTTATTTAACTCTTTTTACTTTCTGTATCGACCCGACAAGATGTTTGGCATGTAGACACCCCGAACACCCGATAAGCAAAACATCGACCAGTGAAAGCATTGAATAACAAAGCGACACCTAGTAGCCACCACCAGTTACTGTCATAGATGGCATAGACTATTATAACGATGCCGATAATAATACGACACCAACGATCCCAAGTAGCCAGATTTTTTTCACCGTTCCACCATAAAAATAAACCCCGCAGTGCGGGGTTTATTAGAAAGCAAATGAACCAGATAGTTCAATTAGTCATCGCCAGAAAAGGCACCAATTAATTGCAGCAGGCTAACAAACAAGTTGTAGATACTGACATACAGTGTGATGGTTGCCATGATGTAGTTAGTTTCACCACCGTTGACGATTTGGCTTGTTTCAAAAAGAATCAGACCAGCCATTAATAGAACAAACATGGCTGAGACAGCTAATGACAGACCTGGCATTTCAAAGAAAAATGCAGCTAGGCCAGCTAAGAAGGCAACCAAGATACCAACAAACAGGAAGCCACCCATGAAGCTGAAGTCTTTTTCACTTTTTACAGCATATGCTGATAAAGCCACAAAGATAATACCTGTGCCACCCAAGGCCTGCATGACGATTTGTGGGCCATTAGGCAAACCTAAGTAGGCATTGACGATCGGACCTAAGGTCAATCCCATAAAACCTGTTAATGCAAAAACAGACACAATGCCCCAGGCACTGTTACGAAGTTTAGATGTTAAGAAAAGTAAGCCAAAATACCCAACCAAGGTAATAATAATGCCAGGGTGAGGCAGGTTGAGTGCCATAGATAATCCAGCAGTCATGGCACTAAATAATAGTGTCATGGCTAATAAACTATAGGTATTACGCAATAGTTTATTGGTTTGAACCGCAGACTGCTGTGAACGAACAACAGTTGATTCAGCGTTATAATTCATCAGTGTTTCTCCGTGTTTTTTCCAGTTGATGAAAAGCTTATAGCAATGACACCTATCCTACCCGATAAGTTCTAAATGGCAATAGATATTATCTATCTACAAATAAATTTATTTTTACGGTTGTGTTACCGGGCCATTATCTGTATTATTTCGCCTCTCTGGAGAGTTGACAGAGCGGTTGAATGTACCGGTCTTGAAAACCGGCGTGGTTTAACGACCACCCAGGGTTCGAATCCCTGACTCTCCGCCATACATAAGCCCTAAGTTATTATAATTTAGGGCTTTTTTTTGCTTGTTAATTAGCGTTTGTAGCTGGCATACCATTTGGCATACCACTTGAAATTTGTACTTCACTAATTGATGTAACAGCACAAGATTGAATTACACTAATTTTGAAACATTCGATTATCTGACTATCCCTCCAAATTCTAACTTTTCAGATTAGGACTAACGACACAAGTCCACTCATCTGCATAGAAAATTTAGGCTAGCGATGAGGCCTATAATAGGCCAGCATTTATGAATGCAGTTATCAACAGTCCAACCACAATATTTCTCAATTAATTTAACTCCTTCGTTAGAGTGCAACGTGATATAAAAGTAAGTTTTGCGAGTCACTTCACGAATGAATATTGCAATAGATGAATCAGGTAATTTTTCATACGGTGTTAATTCAAATTCATGGTCGGTTATAGCTGCATATTGTTTTACCGAGCGACAGAAATCTGATTTGTACTCAATTTTAGGCAAGATGAAAAAAAATGAAGGTTTTTCAAAAAGCCAAGAAGTTAAACTTAATGATTTAACTGAAGAGAATTATTTTGACTTTCTTAATGAATTGAGCCATTTGGATGGTAAAGTTTTCGCAATCGTTACAGATACATCACTAAGTCAAGATGATCACAGGAAGCATCTGCAAGACAAACTTAAATACATTTTCATAAATGCGTCTAAAAACATGTCCAATGCTCATGACGCAAAAACTTACCTAAACTGGGCGCAGATGATTGAAGAGTTATCACCACAACTTTTTTACCAATTCATTTGTATGCGTGACTTAATCAACGCAATTATCGTAAATGGTCTGGCTTATTTTGGAGAGTTGGCCCCTGACTCTCTTAGGACTTTTAAGTGGATAATTGATCCAAAAGATATTCAAATCACGAGGTATGAAAGACTTATAGACACTGTCATACCAATAATTATCGATAAAGAAGCAGAGCAAAAAAAAGAATATCGTGCCAAATTACTTTTTGATGGTAATTATGGTTACATGGAAAAGTACATTCTGAGTTCAGTTCAAAATATGGATGACACATCCATAGAAAGCAATGATGCAATAAATCTACAAACACTTTTTAGAAATAATTTAAGATTTCCTGATTCAAAAAACTCAAACCCTATCCAAGTTGCTGATCTAGTCTCAGCTGGCATAAGAAGGGTATTGAAATCAGGTTTCAATAATAATGACAGGGCTTGTGAATTATTAGGTCGCCTACTTTTAAAACCGACTCATTCAAAAAACTCTGTAATGAATGTGGTAATTCACGAATCTCCTGAAAATGTCAGATTAGATTCACATACATCGCAAATTATTAAGAAACTTAATCAACACTCAACTAAGCTTTTTGTAAGACGGCAATAACTCAAATGATGACTTTGCTAATGCTTTGACTTTCATCTGTCATGATCATAATTTGTGATCTCTTTCACACTTTATGCTCTTAGGGAGGGACAACAAGTGAAATCTCTAGCTGTTTTTTCAATACTGATTTTATTTTCATTCAATACTTTCGCTGAAGATGACTTTACAGGTCTAACAGGTAGCAAAGGGTTCCACGACACATATGGAACAAACAAGCCAGATACATTTTTAACAGGCGGGGCTATCAACCCCTACTATTACGATCTTGGTGAAGATTTGAATTATATGTACACATCAAACAGAATAGCGTCGAACATCAATTTCAATCAAACCGTACTGATTGAGTGGCAAACATTTGATGTCTATGATGCTAGCTTCTCACTAAATATACTTGGAGATTCCATCGATACAATTAGGAAGGAAATTGATGACACCGGTTATGGATATTTTTTATATAATTTCGACTTGGTGCCTGAAGACGAATTTGTGATAGGAATTTTTGGTAAAGCAATTAATGCGTTCTCACAAATCGAATACAGGGTTAGCTATTACGATGGACAAGATCCATCAGGACAGCTGTTCATGCCACAAACAGTTCCACTACCTAATTCAATGTGGCTACTTTTACCTGCTCTAATTGGATTTGTTGGCTTCAGACACAGACACTCTTAATCTGTTTTGGCAGGGTGAGTAACTGACTTGTTACTCACTGTGCCTTTTTATTGTGCGCTGCAATTAAGGTACTCATAGAGACACACAGGATGTAACCAATGGACTCTATCGAAAGGATAAGTACCTCTTCACTACTGAGGATAAAGTCAACAGCGCGTGGCGTTATGTATTCCCTAGTGATAATCGTTCTAGTCGTGCTCTTGCTTCAATCACTGGAGTATCGAGCTCAAACATCCATACCATGATCAAACGTAGAGAAGTTGTTGAGAAGTACGTGCATGACTGATTTTATGACAAGGTTGGAAGTAAAGTCCCTTGACCTCAGGGCGATATTTACGAGGATTGGGTAGACAGGCGTGATAATGACGTAGCTAAGAGGTTGTATGAGGCTCTCGGCCCATCTCTATACTGTAGTGGTTTACTGATCCCGGACACCATTTTAGGAGGTAC
>CENM01002893.1_pt1 | contig 27509 bp, 33 predicted proteins | sample 530261 | NCBI WGS metagenome assembly CENM01 (sample SAMEA2619854, study PRJEB7988) | marine metagenome | biome: marine biome (ENVO:00000447); feature: deep chlorophyll maximum layer (ENVO:xxxxxxxx); material: "saline water (ENVO:00002010), including plankton (ENVO:xxxxxxxx)" | depth 80 m
CATTAGGAAGTAGAAAAATAGATTGGCTAATCAATAATGCTGGTATTGCCGGTGGGATTGGGCTCGGACAAATCGATGAAGAGGCGATTGATGACTTTGTCAGAATGTATCGTGTGAATAGTCTTGGCCCCTTACTGACCACACAAGCACTACTTAAGCATTTGGGACAAGGGAGTAAAGTCGGCATTATTACTAGTCGTATGGGCTCGATTGATGATAATGATTCAGGCGGAAGTTATGCCTACCGCATGTCTAAATCAGCCGTGAACGCTGCCGGGAAATCTCTGTCGATTGACTTGAAACCCAAGGGCATTGCTGTAGCTATTTTACATCCAGGCTGGGTACGTACCGATATGACCGGCCATGGTGGTTTGATTGATCCCGATGAATCAGCAGCAGGTCTAATCCAACGTATGGAAGAATTATCACTCGAAACCAGTGGCACCTTCTGGCACACGAATGGTGAAATATTGCCTTGGTAAAGTTGTGTTGTTAGATGTATTTCTACCCTGAACTGAGCCGACAGCAGCAAGCGAGTCTGCCGGAGTTACTTGCGCCGGCAGTCGCCTTGGAAGCACAATTTCCTGATAGTACCCATCAGTTGTGGCAGTGTGACACCGCGGATGGCAAGATGATCTTAAAGGTCTGCCATCAGCAACGAGTGCAAGACTCCATGTTTTGGCTGGGAATAAACCATCTGTTTCAGCTCGATTTTCCAAACTCTTTAGGGCGCACGCAATCTATCAGTCAGTTTCTGCAACGCGAGGGCTGGTTTGCCGTTCCTGAGGTGGTAGCTGAACAGGCTGGGCATTATGTCTTGGTTCGTTATCTTGAAGGTGTGGATCTGAGTGCAAATCAGATCGATAACACTACTGTAACTCAGCTTGCCCATCACTGGGGCAAATTACATCAACACCTATCTACAAAATGGGGCAGCATTGAAAAGCCCATATTTAGTGCAAATGATTGGCCTATAAGGCTGGAACAGACCATTCAGTTATTATCAGATCGCAATGGTATTCCGATCCCAGCTGACATACTAAAAATGAGTTATGGACAATGTCGAACACTGTCACCAGAGCAGTTTGTGCCGATCATGCCAGACTTTCGCTGGGATCAACTGCGTCAGTGTGATGATGGGACCATAGCCGTCTTGGATTTAGATGCCTTTGTCAGAGCGCCGCGTGAACTCGAGTGGGTGTTACTGGAATATTTACTCAGCCCACAACATGCCAAGCTTTTTGTCGAAATATACACACAGTATCAACCCATTCCTGACCTTTCAGCTTGTCGTCTGAGTTACCGCGTATTGTTATTTTTGATGAATGTTTTGGGTGAGTGCAATCTGTACCAATGGTTAGAGCAGCCACCGTTGTTTGATTTATTTAGCGATAATGTTAGCTAAATAAATCATGCAGTTCTTCGAGTGCCAGCCCATTCAAGCTTTCCAGCTTTAATACGGCGGCATCATAGTGTGGTAAGTGATAATTGGCTGCTGAAGGTACAACAACAGTACGGATGCCTGCGCCTATTGCGGCCGTCATACCCGTGACAGAGTCTTCAAATGCGAGGGTGTGATCAGCTTTTGCGTTGATGCGCTGTAGCGCTAGTTGATAAATGGCGGGATGGGGTTTGCCCTGTTCAACATCATCATCGGCGACATAATTATCAAAAAATGCCGTGATATCTAGCCGCTCTAATACGACGGGAACGAGACGTGCCGGAGCGTTAGTGGCCAGACCAATTTTTAGTCGGTGTTGTTTGAGTTCTTCCAGCAAGTTATGTACACCGGGTAGAGCCTGACCTTTGGTAGCGGTTAATGAGGCAACTTCATCGATCACATCATTTTCGACTTGTTCCATTGAATCCTGACTTAGCGACAAGCCTGCATGTTCAAGCCAGAACTCAGTGGCTTCACGCGTCGTCATGCCCATTGTTTTGGCAGACAGTGCATCGGTGATTTCAACACCTATGGCTGAAAATACACGTCTCTCAGCTTGTTTCCAAAAGGGCTCTGAGTCAATCAGCAGCCCATCCATATCAAAAATAACCGCTTGCATTTAGTGAGTCTGAGCTAGTGGATGTTGACGATATAGCTTGATCCAGTTGGCGAAACCAACGGTAGCAAGCACAGTGTAGATTGAGAACAAGACAACCGTTGCATAATAACCCGTCTGGTAATACAACACGACGGAAGCAGCATCAATAATGATCCAATAAAACCAGTTTTGCAGGACTTTTCTGGCCATCAACCAGGTATTCATCACAGAAAATACGGTGATGCCAGCATCCAGGTACGGACGCTGTGATGCTTGGTTGATATCCAGGTAATAAGCTACTAAAAAGCTAATCACGACGCCTGCTACGATGAATTGTAAATTGGCATTCAATGACCAGCTATGAATGACTAACTCATCATTGTTTTGCTGATGTTGTCGCCATAAAACGAAGCCATAAATCGCCATACCCATGTAATAGAAGTTGAGCAGGGCTTGCATGGGAAGCTGACCCTCCCAAAATAACACGGTGTAGATGAGTGTACTGATAAACGCCATTGGCCAGCACCACTGTGATTCACGCGCCGCCAGAATGACATAAGCCATACCGAGTAATGCGGCGGTCACTTCCCAAGCGGATAAGGCCAGCAGACCATTGATTGCGGCATCTATCATCAGAGAACTCGTTTAATCTTCTACGTGGTAACGATCGTTTCCGATCATTTTCAACACAAACACACTGTGCGGTAATTGTTCAAACACCGCTTCAATTTCACTATCCATGGCATCCATCACATCACGGTATTCACCAAAGATTTGTGTGCTTAGGTTATTCCGTGAAATATTTAGTTTTGGGTTATCTTCCAGCTTTTTGATGAAAGCCAGAATCGGTTCGACAAATTGTTCAGTCAGAGGGTATAAACTGATATCAACTGAGACGCGCATATCTTCTTCCTTAAGTAGTAAAAAAGAGGGCTTTAAAGCCCTCTTTAGATATTAATAGTCGTAACTTAATGTTAAGCCAACAACACGTGGATCACCGTATTGAGTGTAGGTGTGATCGGCATAACCATCTTTAGGATCATTGCCGAAATAAAAACCTCGAGTGTAGTAGTCTTTATCGAACAAATTGCGTCCCCATAATGTGACTTTCCAGTTCTCTTTTTGATATTGTAAGCTGGCGTTATAAATGACATATGAGCTTGATTTGGAGTCGTGGCTATTGGAGTAATAAAACTCATCTTTGCCTTCCATTCCCGCCCGTAGAGTCCAGTTAGTAGCTAACTGAATATCCGTACCTAGACTAAATTGATATTTTGGCGCATGAGCCATCTGGCGACCTTCAGGATTATAGCTACCTAAATCTGGATTATCGTATTCATCAAACACAGCTCTTAATAGGCCTAAAGAAGCGAAGATGCCCACTCTGTCATTAACCTGCCAGTCTGCATCTGCCTCAATGCCCATATTTCTGCCTCTAGCAGCATTGGCAATTGAGTCTTCAAATTCACCCCCACCAACAAACACAGAACTCTTCACTTGAGCATCACGACGGAGTGAATAAAAGGCTGAAACATTAGTAATCAGGTCACCTTCTAGCCAATAAGATTTCAAACCGGCTTCAAGGCTCCACATATATTCGGCATCGAATTTAAGCTGGTTTGTAGGCAGACTATCATTATTATTCACGCCACCCGACTTGTAGCCTCTAGATAAAGAGGTATAAACCATATGGTCGCTATTAATCTCATAATTCAGGCCTAATTTGCCGCCAAATAAATTATCGCTACTGTGAAGGTCAATCGCATTAGTGTCTTTATAGTCCGCTTCAAAATGTTCGATACGTAATCCACTTATAAAAGTCAGTTTGTCTGTTAGATGAGTGTCTAACTGACCAAATAAGGCTGTATTTTTGGTTTCATATTCATTTTTAAGTAAACCTGTATAGTCTGAGACTAAGTGCAAATCTTCATCTTGTGACAGAAAATAGGCGCCGATCGCCCAGTCTGTTGAATTATTAAAGATGCGACCATCTTCATTAGAAAGCGCTTTTAACTCAACAGAATAATTCTCACGCTTACGATTAAAATCCTCTGTCGCAGTAAATACACCAGGATCATACGCTGGGTTAGCCCAGTCCCCATCGTAACTATAAGTAACATCTGAGTTTACGTAAGTTAGATTACTTTGCAGCTGTACTTTACTGTTAGCGCGATAATCAGTTTTGAGTGAAATAGCGTTCGTGTTTTGAGTATCTTTACCGGGTTGATCTGAAATACTGTTGCGACTGTTATCAAGAGTAAACGCGTCATAACCATTATCAATACTGAGATGCAGGAAGTTCAAATCAAATGTGAGATTATCTGTCGCTAGCCATTTTAGGTGACCACGAGCCGTAACTTCATCCTGATTTTGTGTGTCATCTTTACCTAAATAATCATTGTCCATATAGCCATCTGACTGGTGGCTATAAATCGAAAAACGCCCTAACAGCGTATTGTCAATAAGTGGACCACCAACAGCAAGACCAACATTACGGGTGTTATATTCAGCGATACCTGTTTCAAAATGTAAGTCAAACTCATCAGTCGGCTCGGTACTTTGCATATTGATGACACCCGCTAATGCGTTTGTCCCAAACTTGGTACCTTGTGGCCCTCTGAGAATTTCTACGGACTCGATATCAAACAATGTGGCTGCACCACCTGTACGGCTGAAATCAATACCATCAATTAACAAACCAACAGAGGGATTTAATGGCGCCGAGAATTGACTACGCTCACCTATGCCGCGTATCTGAAAAAATTGTCCGCGTGAGGCGCCACTAGAGACATTAACATTAGGTGCGAGATTGAGCACATCTTCGATATGTTGAGCACCACGAGAATCAATAGTGTCTTTATTAATCGTGGTTAAACTCACCGGAGTGTCATGAGCATCGTTCGGACGAAAGTCAGCACTGACGATCATGGAGGGTAAGTCAGCAGGCGTCACTTCAGCCCATATCATGGGAGATGTCATAGCCGTTGTTATGGCTATAGCCAGTGTTTTTGCTTTCATGGTTATCCTTTTTTGAATCAAAAAGGACAGGGGAATAAATCGAGAGACACCAATTCGGTGTAGAGAAAGATCTATTTCAGCCTGTCCCTACGCCAGTATTAACTGGATCAGGTTCGTCGGGTCCGCTTTATGAGAAGCATCTCAGGCTTTCGCCACCCCGAGGCAAATTCACATCACAATTGCTGCTAGTGAGATAGCGTTATTTTAAAAGAGTGCGGCAATTATTACCAGCTTCAGTGGTATTTAATTCAAACGTTTCAAACTACTTCGGCACTCGGTACAAATCCGGAGTTTGCTGTTGATTCGTTGTGTCAACACTTTGCGTTGTTGATTATCAAAACACTGTGGACAATAAAAGCCGTTATCCCCTTCAAATTGATAACAACCCGTAGTTTTATCGATGATAGGCTGAGGCTCATCGTTCTGAGAGCCAGACAGAGTCTGACTGAGAGTGGATAATTCTTTGAACACTTCATCAATCAGATGGTGTTGAGAGGGAGGAAGCTCTGCTAGGGTTTGCTGAAGTAGCGATTTGATCTTTTCAATGGAGGCATTCACGGCTGTTATCTTTTTTAGTCTGTATCAGCATAGTTTAGAGAATGCAGCGCATACAAAAAAGGCATCCGAAGATGCCTTTTTTTTCACTTATTTTTCTAACTTAGTTTTCAAGTCAGCGAGTGTGGATTGATATAAACCCGTTACAGCTTTCTTGGCCGTATCGTCATCCAGCTCTTTGGGTGGGTGTCCATTACCGTGATAAGCGCGGAAAAACTTACCTAACCAAGTGACTTTTGAACCACCATCAGTCGCTTCAACACTGACCCATGATTTATATTTGCTCACAGGAAACGCTGGTACTTCATGCATTTCACCATGGTCATCAACTTCTCCAGCACTACTGATATCGGTAATTTGATACATAAAGCTCATTTTTTCATCATCATACTTTTTGAGCTTTTCAGAAATCGTGGCGCCACCTTTTAATGTGAGAGTGCGAGTCGCTCCTGGTGCATTACCACCCTCAGATTCTGTTGATTCAACAACGGGAATCCAGGCTTCTGCTTTACCGAAATCGTTGATGGCTTGCCAGACAGTCGCTGGGGCAGCATTGATGACAATGCTCTCTTCAACTTGGAGGCGAGGCGCACCGTGTGCAAACACAAGTGCAGGCAAAAACGCCAGTGAAACAACTATTAAATTTAACCATTTTTTCATTCTATTATCCTGATATTTCTCTTAAGTTATTTTGATTGCTGTTTTCAGCAAGGTGCTAAGTTAGCATGGTGTTTGCCTTGAGGGAATGTGAATTTATCCTTGATGGTTAATGGCTTTATCCACCGCTGCTCGATTGAGGTGTGAAGCAAAGAACTCGATAAAGGCGTACATATAGCTTCTAAGATAGCTGCCTTTGCGAATACCCATATGTGTAACGCTCGGTGGAAATAGATGTTTGGCATCCAATGCCTGAAGCGGGGAGTCTTTATCCGGATCAAATGCCATACTGGCGATAATGCCAATACCCATCTCCAGCTCGACATAGGTTTTAATCACATCTGCATCGGTAGCAGTGAAAATGACATTGGGATGAAGACCTTTTTCAATAAAAGCCTGATCCTGTTTGGCGCGACCGGTAAAACCCATCACATAAGTCAGAATTTCATATTGGGCGATATCTTCCAGTCGCAATTTTTTCACTGATAATAAGGGGTGTTCTGGCGGAACAACAACGCAACGATTCCATTCATAACATGGCAAAATAGCGAGCGACTCGAATTGAGCCAGGCCTTCCGTGGCTATTGCCAGATCAACCTTTCCGGTAGCCGCCATTTCACCTACCTCAGTCGGCGTGCCCTGCACCATGTTCAAATGTATATTCGGGTAGCGTTCAGAGAACTTTTTTATCGCACTAGGTAGGGCATAACGAGCTTGAGTATGTGTGGTGCCTATAGACAAGGTGCCAGATTGTTCTGTTTTACTGTCTGCCACTAACTGACGGATATTTTCCACATCCTGCAAAACGCGCTCTGCCATCTCGATAACTGATTGACCAATAGGCGTAATGCCAGTCAAGCGTTTGCCGTGACGCTCGAAGATTTGTAAACCCAGCTCCTCTTCCAACTGCTGCACCTGATTGCTGACACCGGGTTGTGATGCATGTAATGCATTCGCTGCTGACGAGATACTGAGGCCTCTACGTACAATTTCACGTACATACTTTAATTGCTGAATTTTCATCTATATATGTTTTTCTTATAAAGATAGTAAATAATATTCATTGATAGAATATTCTCCTTTGGTAAACTTGTCAGCATTTTCGTAACATACAAGGCGTAAAACAGATGGAATGGGGCTTTCTTCTTGCTGGACTGTTTGTCGGCATCATGGTCGGCATGACCGGTGTAGGAGGCGGGTCTTTAATGACGCCCATCCTCATTTTTATCTTTCATGTACAACCCGCTATTGCGGTTGGTACGGATTTATTATTTGCTGCTATCACCAAAGCGGGTGGTATTTGGTCTTATTGGCGACATGGGGTCGTAAAGTGGTATGTGGTCTGGCGCCTCGCTGCGGGGAGTATTCCGGCAACATTAGCTACTCTATGGTTTATGAATGCCACAGGGATGCATGATGGCAATCATAATGAATTGATTACTAAAGTGCTCGGTGTAGCACTGATCCTGACATCCAGTGCTTTATTATTAAAAGCACCTTTAGGAAGATTATTACGCTCCAAGGAAAACCACCCCGTTGTGAGTGTGCTTTACGATATTCGTGAAAACGAACTAAATAAAGCAATGATTACGGTCATAACAGGTGCGCTTTTAGGTGTCATGGTGACATTATCATCTGTAGGAGCTGGTGCGCTAGGTGCTGTCATTCTATTGTTTTTATATCCTCGTCTGAGAGGGGTAGAAATTGTCGCTACAGATATTGCTCATGCTGTGCCACTTACCTTTGTTGCAGGCCTCGGGCATTCAGCTGTTGGTACAGTAGACTGGACATTATTGATGTATTTATTAGCCGGCTCATTACCTGGCATTTTTATCGGCACCCATCTTGGGGTGCGTATTTCAGACCAGGTAATGCGTCCATTATTAGCGGTAATACTGGTATTGGTGGGCATAAAATGTCTGATATAACGTTGGTGGATTTGACCCTGTTTGGCTGTCCTATGCATTACATCAAAGCCCGTGAAGCATTAAAACACATTGACATAGAGGAATCGGTAGATTTGCTTGTCAATACGGGGGATGCGGTTGATGAAGTATTTAATAGTCTGTCTCAGGATGGACAGGAGTGTGCGATCACCTCTTCAGAGGGATTAACCACAACAATTCGTGTGAGAAGAAAACAATGAGTGAAATAAAACCGGCTTTAGCCGCCAAAATTGATGCTGTGATTGCAGTGTTAAAAGACATTGAGCAGAACTATTTGCCTGCAACGCTGGCGACCAGCTTTGGTGCAGAAGATATGGTTCTGATGGATTTAATCTGTAAGCATGCGCCAGGCATCGACATATTCACTCTGGATACTGGCCGTTTGCCCAAAGAAACCTATGAGCTCATGCAAACATTAAACAGCCACTACGATAAAAAAGTAGAGGTGTATTTCCCTAACACGGCGGATGTTGAGTCGTTTGTGACTCATAATGGACCAAACGCCTTTTACGATAGTGTCGAATTAAGAAAACAATGTTGTGGTATTAGAAAGGTCGTGCCGTTAAACAGAGCTCTATCTGGCAAAAAAGCCTGGATAACGGGTATGCGTCGTTCACAATCTGTAACACGATCAGAACTGCCTGTATCAGAGTGGGATGATGATCACGGATTACAAAAGTTTAGTCCATTGACCGATTGGTCGAATGGTAACGTTTGGGCGTATTTGAGAGCTTACGACGTGCCTTATAACAGCTTACACGATGAGGGGTACGCCAGTATTGGTTGTGCGCCTTGTACACGAGCCATCACCATGGGCGAAGATATTCGTGCCGGACGCTGGTGGTGGGAAGATCCTGAAAATAAAGAATGCGGCTTGCATGTCAAATCTAACTAACCGAGAAAGATAATGACTGAAAAACAATTAACACACTTAAAGCAATTGGAGGCTGAAAGCATCCATATTATGCGTGAGGTGGCAGCAGAGTTTGAGAATCCAGTAATGCTGTATTCGATTGGTAAAGACTCCGCCGTCATGTTGCACTTGGCTATGAAAGCTTTTGCGCCTGGTAAACCCCCATTTCCATTGATGCATATCGATACCACTTGGAAATTTAAGGAAATGATCAAGTTTCGTGATGAAAAGGCTAAAGAGCTGGGTCTCGAACTGATTGTACATACCAACCAAGAAGGCAAAGAAGCGGGTATCAACCCATTCGATCACCCTCGCTATACGGATATTATGAAAACCGATGCCTTGAAAGAGGCGTTGACGAAATACGGTTTTGATGCCGCTTTTGGTGGAGCACGTCGTGACGAAGAAAAATCGCGTGCAAAAGAACGTGTGTATTCCTTCCGTGATAAGAACCATCGCTGGGATCCAAAAGCACAGCGACCGGAACTCTGGAACATCTATAACAGTAAAGTGAATAAAGGCGAAAGCATCCGTGTCTTCCCATTATCCAACTGGACTGAGCTTGATATCTGGCAATACATTTATCTGGAACAGATTCCAATTGTGCCACTTTATTATGCAGCAGAACGTCCGGTTGTTGACTACAACGGCTTGACCATCATGGTCGATGACGATCGTATGCGTATACCTGAAGGCCAAGAGCCGCGCATGGAAAAAGTCCGTTTCCGTACCTTGGGTTGTTACCCACTAACAGGTGCCGTGAAATCGTCTGCAGATACTTTGCCTGAAATCATCCAGGAAATGTTGCTGACAACGACATCTGAACGTCAAGGCCGTGCTATCGATCACGATCAAGCGGGTTCTATGGAGAAGAAAAAACAAGAGGGTTACTTCTAGATGACTACTGAATCAAGTTCATATCAATCAGATAGCCTGATTGCCACAGACATCGAAGCGTATCTGAAGCAGCATGAAAATAAAGAGATGTTGCGATTTTTAACTTGCGGTAACGTGGACGATGGTAAAAGTACGCTGATAGGCCGCCTTCTGCATGACTCGAAAATGATCTACGAAGATCAATTGGAAGCCGTGACGCGTGACAGTGCCAAGTCTGGTACTACCGGCGAACAGGTTGACTTAGCGTTGTTGGTTGATGGTTTGCAAGCCGAGCGCGAGCAGGGAATCACAATCGATGTGGCTTACCGTTATTTCTCTACGACGAAACGTAAGTTCATCATTGCCGATACACCAGGACATGAGCAGTACACACGTAACATGGCGACAGGTGCATCCAGTTGTCAGTTAGCGGTTATCCTGATTGATGCCCGTTATGGCGTACAAACACAAACTCGCAGACACAGTTTTATTGCCTCTTTATTAGGCATTAAACACGTAGTTGTGGCTATCAATAAAATGGATCTGATGGATTATAGTCAGGAAGTGTTTGATAATATTCGCCATGATTACACTGAATTCTCACGAGAATTAGAACTGGAAGATATTCACTTTGTGCCTATGTCAGCGTTGGTGGGCGATAACGTGGTTAATCGCAGTGAGAAAATGGGTTGGTATCAAGGGCAAACCCTGATGGAAATCCTGGAAACCGTCGATGTAGATAAAGATCCGAACTTCGATGATATGCGTTTCCCGGTTCAGTTTGTGAATCGTCCTAATCTGAACTTCCGTGGTTACTGCGGTACTTTGGCATCGGGTATCTTAAAACCGGGTGATGACATCACCGTATTGCCATCGGGTAAAGAGAGTAAAGTGAAGGCGCTTGTCACTTACGATGGTGACTTGGATCATGCCGTGCCTGGCGAAGCGATTACCGTCACATTAGAAAATGAAATCGATGTCAGTCGTGGTGACATGCTTGTACATAGTAATCATCACCAACCACATGTCTCAAGCCAGTTTAAAGCGATGGTCGTGTGGATGACAGAACAACCCTTGGTGCCAAACAAGCAATACAGCATCAAAGTGGGTGTCAATGATGCAGGTGGTGCGTTAACGGGCATTGATTATCAAATTGATGTCAACACGCTTGAGCACAATAAAGCCAGTGAATTGAAACTGAATGAAATCGGCTTATGTGAGTTTTCATTAAACAAGCCCGTTGTGTTTGATTCGTACAAACGCAACCGGACTACAGGGGCCTTCATCATCATTGATCGCCTGACCAATGTCACGATTGGTGCTGGCATGATTACTGATGCGGTATCAAGTAATCACGAAGTGGTCGCTGAAGGTGAATTCTCTGCCTTTGAAATGGAGTTGAATGCACTCATTCGTAAACATTTCCCTCATTGGGATGCGAAAGATTTGAGTCAACTTCTCAAATAATTCACAAAAAGTGGTTCAAGAAAGCCAGTCAGTATTTGCTGACTGGCTTTTTTTATGTCTAAGCGACAGTGAAATGAGTTTCAGACTGACGTGTCATTAATTATATAAATCGATTTTATCAATCAATAATTAAATAATAAACAATTATACAAATCTATTGAAAATCCATAGACTCTGTTGTGTGCAATTGATTTGCCTAACATGATTTGCAGCAGAAAGGATAGAACGATGACCAAAACAATTTTAACGACATCTGCCGGCGCCCCAGTCGCTGATGATGATAATAGTATCAGTGTCGGACCAAGAGGACCTTTGACTTATGACAATCACTACACCTTCGAAAAATTGGCTCACTTCAACCGTGAGAGAATTCCTGAACGCGTGGTCCATGCACGTGGTACCGGGGCTTACGGAACCTTTACCCTCACAAAAAGCTTAAAAGATCTCACTATTGCGGATTTCTTACAGAATGAAGGTAAGAGAACAGAGGTCTTTGTTCGCTTCTCAACCGTAGGTGGTGGCCAGGACTCACATGATTATGCCCGTGACCCACGAGGTTTCGCTGTGAAGTTTTATACTAAGCAGGGCAATTACGACATGGTAGGCAATAATACGCCGGTGTTTTTCCTCCGTGATCCGAGTAAGTTTCCAGACTTTATTCATTCACAAAAAAAGAATCCGCGTACTAATGTGCCTGACCCAAGAATGGCTTATGAGTTTTGGGCTAATTACCCACAAGCATTACATCAGGTGACTATTTTGATGTCTGACCGCGGGATTCCTGCTTCATACCGCAATATGAATGGTTATAGCTCACATACCTATAGTTTCTGGAATGATAAGGGCGAACGGTTTTGGTTTAAATGGCACTTTAAAACTAATCAAGGCATCAAAACACTGAGAGCCGAGGAAGCTGCAGTGGCTGATCCTCATGGAGCACAGCAGGATTTAGTGGAAGCTATTGATCGCGGTGATTTCCCGAGCTGGACAGCCAAAATACAGATTATGACGGAGCAACAAGCGCGGGATGCTGAGATCAATCCGTTTGATTTAACCAAAGTATGGCCACATGATGAATTTCCTTTGGTTGAGGTCGGGCAACTGGAGCTTAACCGCAATGTAGACAATTATTTTGCTGAAACAGAGCAAGCCGCTTTTGCACCGAGTAACTTTGTACCCGGTATCAGTTCATCACCTGACAAAATGTTGCAAGGACGGCTGATAGCTTATCAGGATGCCCACCGTTATCGGGTTGGCGTGAACTACAATCAGTTACCTGTTAATGCGGCAAAATGTCCGGTTAATCATTATCAGCGTGATGGGGCGATGGCGGGGTTAAGTCCTGCTGGCGGTAATCATCATCAGACGAGTGGGGCTAACTACTTCCCTAATGATCGTGATAATGCGCCTAAGCCAGATACAAGTGTAGCGGAACCTGCTATGCCAGTTGAGGCTGGTGCTTGGTTAGATCGGTTTGATACAGATCAAGATGATCATTACACGCAGGCGGGTAATTTGTTTCGTATTATGAGTGAGGATCAGAAACAGCAATTAGCAGACAATATTGCTGGTGGTCTTGGACAGTGTGATGCATCTATTCAGCAGCGTATGTTGGCTCAATTTGAAAAAGCAGACCCGGACTATGCTGCCAGAGTAGCAGCTGCACTAAAGGCTTAATCTAGTCTGAAATGAAAGGGGCGTGAAACACGCCCCTTTTCTATTGATTAGTCTTTTTTACACTACTTAGCTGTTCAAGCCATATGGTTTGTTTTTCTTCTAATGACAAAGCTGCATGGGCTGGGCTGGTGGATGGCAAGCGCTCTGTTGGTATTTTTTGCCATATTTTATCTAACGTTGGCAGAACAGATTTCATATAAATTTGCTCAGCTTTGCCACCATTAAAAAATACAGAATGAATATTCGGGTGTTGCCGAAAAAAGGCATTAAAGTCGTTAGCTTCAATGGAATCCGGTGCAATATTACTGTCCAGACTGCCTGGCCTTTCACAGGCTTTTAATACATCCCATACCGCTATGTGTTGGTGGGTGAGTTGTTCGCAGCGTTGTTGATACGGTAATGATGTCGAGATAGCAAACAGACTTTCCATAATTGGCCAGAAGCCATTACGAGGGTGGGCGTAATATTGCTGCTGACGCAATGATTCTGCACCTGGCATGGACCCGAGGATCAGGATTTTTGCAGACGTTGCTGCAATGGGCGGAAAGCTATAACAGCGCGTTAGATTCTCAGACATTATTGATATAGCTGACCTTTATGGCGAATCCAGCCATGAGGGTGTTTGTTGGCAGGATCATGATGCGTCCAGTGAATGACGCCACCTTTGTCATTCCATTCGTATTCACCAAAAATATGTACTTCATCACCCACGTTCAGAGAGTCAATGCGAGGTGCAAGATCGATGTTATGAGCAATCAATACCGTGAGTTTATCCGGCAAGGTAATGATAAAACGTTGATGACGACTGCCTTTATTATCATCAGTTAGAATCCGACTTACCGTCCCTTTTACTTCAACTAAAACGTCACTTTTCTGTTGTTGATAAAGTGATGAGATCGATGCTGTATCAACTTTATTAACGTTTTGCTGGTGAGGCTGATAATGACTGGCCCCCCAAATTAAAAAACCGAAAGCGATAACCAGCCATAAACGCTGTTTTTGTCGGCTTGCTTTAGACATGCCAAGAACCCTGTTTAGCGATAAATGCGTCAGTATAACGATTTTTATCAATGACAAAGAGCCCACTCTGATAACACTTAAGCATCTGACTAGAAGTCTCAAGATGAAATCAAATGGAATACTGAAAATGACGCGCACAATGAAAAAGTCATCAACAATGCCACACAATAACCGTATATTTCATGGTTGCATTAAATGATAGTAATGACGCGGTATTAATGAATTTATCAATATAGATATTGGTATTTATAATTTCCTGTTATATACCGCGGCGGTTATAATAGCGGGTCCGGTATTTAGAGTTTAGAGAGCTTAAATGTATCAATACGATAAGTATGATCAAACGATGGTTGAGCAGCGGGTAGAGCAGTACCGTGATCAAACACGTCGTTTCTTGGCGGGTGAGCTGACTGAAGAACAGTTCCGTCCTTTACGACTGATGAACGGGCTGTATATCCAAATACATGCACCCATGTTACGTGTTGCCATTCCTTATGGACTGATGTCTTCACAACAAGTTCGTAAAATTGCAGACGTTTCACGCCGTTACGATAAAGGGTTTGTGCATTTCACGACGCGCCAGAATTTCCAAATGAACTGGCCGAAGTTAGAGGATGTGCCAGATATTCTTGCTGAACTGGCCACTGTACAAATGCACGCTATTCAAAGTAGTGGTAACTGCATTCGTAATACGACCTCTGATCAGTTTGCAGGTATCAATGCCAATGAAATAGAAGATCCACGCCCGTGGGCTGAAATTATTCGCCAATGGTCAACCTTCCACCCTGAGTTTGCCTATCTACCACGTAAGTTCAAAATTGCCGTTATTGGTTCTGAAGAAGACCGTGCAGCCACTAAATTGCATGATATCGGCTTACATCTGGTTAAAAATCACGAAGGTGAAGTCGGTTTTGAAGTGCTTGTCGGTGGTGGTTTAGGTCGTACGCCAATCATTGGTCAACAAATCAGACCTTTCCTTGAGAAAAAGGATTTGCTCTCCTATCTGGAAGCGATTCTGCGTGTTTATAACCGCCTGGGTCGTCGTGATAACAAATACAAAGCACGTATTAAAATCACGGTTCGTGAGCACGGTATCAATCATATCCGTGAACTGGTTGAAGCTGAATGGGTACAAATTCGTGATCAACTCGTTTTAGATCAAAAAGAAATTGATCGTGTGAAAGCGTATTTCACAGAGCCTGAATACGATGCTGATGCAGCAGCGGATGACAGTTTTGATAAAGCCTTGGCTGAAGATAATGCTTTTGCACGCTGGGCGAAACAGAATACGTTTGCTCATAAACAGCCCGGTTATCGTGCGGTTTATGTATCACTTAAAGCGCCAGGTGTTGCGCCGGGGGATGTGACCTCTGATCAGCTTGATGTCATTGCTGATCTGGCTGATGAGTTCAGCTTAGGTGAAGTGCGTTCAACGCACACTCAAAACCTGGTGTTTGCGGATGTGAAGCAGGCTGATTTATATGCCTTATGGTTGAGACTTGAGGCTGACAACCTGGCTACACCAAATGTGAATACATTAACCGATATTATTTGCTGTCCTGGACTGGATTATTGTGGTCTGGCTAATGCTAAATCTATTCCTCTGTCTAAACAGATTGCGGAACGGTTTGGTGATCTTGACTATCTTTATGACTTAGGTGATATCAAGATCAAGTTTTCAGGCTGCATGAACGGTTGTGCTCACCAGAGTGTAGGTCACATCGGTATTCTGGGTGTCGATAAGAAAGGTGAAGAATGGTACCAATTCACACTTGGCGGTAGCTCTGAGGCAGATGCCTCTCTTGGAGAGCGTCTAGGTAAGGCGATACCTAAAGAGGACGTAGTCGACACCGTTGGTCATTTATTAGATGCCTATGTCGATTTACGCCATGAAGATGAGTCATTCCTGGCCACAGTTCGTCGTTTAGGTATTGATCCATTTAAGGAGCGTGTATATGCAGATAATTAAAGATCGTGAAATCATCGAAGATAATTGGACACATCTGGATGATGATTCAGATCTGATTGCTGGCAATATTACCGTTTCTTTAGCCCGGTGGCAGGAACAACATGAAACACTGGTGAAACATGAAGGTGAATTAGGCCTTCGTCTGAGCGGTGATGATCCTCTGGAAGAAGTGGTGCCAGATTTAATTCATTTCTCCTTGATCGTTCTCGTGTTTCCTGCATTCACTGATGGGCGTTGTTACTCATTTGCGAGACTGTTACGTGAACGTTATGGCTTTAAAGCTGAGATACGTGCTCAAGGTGATGTGTTATATGACCAGTTGTTCTATATGTCACAGTGTGGAATTAACAGCTTTGAGCTTGCCAATCCCAACCGTATCGACAAAGCCTTGAAGGCTTTTGATGACTTCAGCGAAAGTTACCAGGCAACGGTACTTCGTCCTGAACCACTTTATCGCCGTCGTTAGACACAAGCACACGTCTGTATGGCTGTATATGCAATAGGTGATGTTCAAGGTTGTTACGATGAGTTAGTAAAAATGCTGGATCGAGTTCAGTTCGATCCAGCCCTTGATCAAATTTGGCTGGCTGGTGATTTGGTGAATCGAGGCCCTAAGTCAGCAGAAGTATTAAGGTTAGCAAAGCAGTTAGGTAATAGTTGTATATCCGTATTAGGCAACCACGATCTACATTTACTGGCTAATGCTGCAGGTGTCGTTGAATATCAACATCATTTGGATACGATTGAGCAAGTTCTCTCTGCACCTGACAGAGAAGAGCTCATTACCTGGTTAAGACAACAACCTTTGTTTTATCACGATCCCATCCTAGATTTCAGTATGGTACATGCAGGAATACCTGCAGAGTGGTCAGTGCAAGAATCACAGCAACGATCCGAAGAAGTCGAAGCGGTTTTAAGCGGGGATAATTGGCGTGATTTCTTTCAGCATATGTATGGTAATAAACCTAAACGATGGACGCCTGAGCTGAAAGGCTGGGATCGACTTCGTTTTATCACTAATTGCTTTACCCGTCTGCGTTACTGCCATGAAGATGGTCGAATTGCACTTAAGTTCAAAGGGGCGCCTGAAGATAAACCATTACACCAACGTCCCTGGTTTGAAATGCCCAATAGAATGACGGCCAACGACAGAGTCGTGTTTGGGCACTGGTCTACTTTGGGCGTTGGTCGTTACGGTAATGTGTTTTCATTAGACAGTGGTGCGGTGTGGGGCGAAACATTGACAGCGGTGCGGATTGATCAAGAACCCTATGAATGGGTAACGGTTGAAGCAGATGCTGGTGGTTTACCTTTTCCAAAAAAGTCAGACAAAAAACGTAAACGCTGGTTGTGAGTTATGGTTCGCCATGATTGACGGAAAATGAGTACAATATATTTCATATTGATTAAATTCAGGCTTGTAAAATAATAGTCATGTCACTATCTACATCGCTGTTTTAAAACGGTGTGGGAGAATAAACGCTGGCAGTTGCAATACAGCTATTAGAAATTTGATCGAAAACTGACCGAAACAGTTCAATCTGTTTGGATATAACGGTCTTAAGCAGCCATGGGAGTGATGAAATGGTTAAGTCTATAAAACAAATTGAGGCTGGCAAATAAATGGCCACTGGATTACCCAGAACAAAAGCACGCCGAGCTGCTGTACAAGCGCTCTATCAAGCTCAAGTCAATGGTGAAGCACCACAAAAAGACACACTTGAGTTTGTCACTGCAGAATATGCTGACAAAATTGATAAAAAATATTTTGTGACATTGGTCGACGGCACGATCAAATATCAAAATGAAATTGATGAAGAACTGACACAAGTCATCGACCGTGATTTGGCAAAGATTGATCCGGTAGAAGTCTCCGTGCTTCGTCTCGCCGTATTTGAATTTATGCATCTACCAGAAATACCATACCGTGTCGTGCTGAATGAAGCGGTCGAATTAGCCAAGTCTTTCGGTGGTGAGCAAGGTCATAAATACGTCAACGGCGTCTTAGATAAGATGGGCGCTCGATTACGCTCTCATGAGCACCAAGCAGCGAAAGCTGCACGTCAAAAGAAATAAGTCATACTGGGCAGGTGTCGACGATGCTTGCCTGATGATTAAAAGGTTTTCTGTGTGGCTTTAACTGAGTTTTCACTGATACAACAGTTTTTTGCTGATGCAACACAAAAACGTCAAGACGTGATTGTGGATATTGGTGATGATTGTGCTGTGTTGTCATGTCCTGCAGATAGCGATATAGCTATTTCAATTGATACGCTTGTTTCCGGTATTCATTTTTTCCCGGATGTAGATCCTCACACGCTAGGCCATAAATCATTGGCGGTGGGGTTAAGCGATCTGGCCGCCATGGGCGCTACACCAGCCTGGTTTACATTAGCATTAACGATACCTTCACTTGATGAAAAGTGGTTATCAGCCTTTGCGTCAGGCATGGCGGAGTTAGCCGACCAATATAATATTCAGCTTGTTGGCGGTGACACCACAAAAGGTCCGTTGACTATTAGCATTCAAGTGCATGGTCAGGTGAAAAAAGGGGCTCAGCTTCAGCGTAATCATGCTAAATCAGCCGATAAAATCTATGTCACTGGTACGCTTGGTGATGCGGGAGCTGCTTTGCAGAAACGTTTAGCATCATGGCAGCCTGAGGAGTTATCTGAGGAAGATTGGTCTTTTTTAAATAAACGGCTGGAGCAACCCATACCTCAAGTAAACATCTCCCGAGAAATTCAGCCGTTTGTAAATGCTGCCATTGATATTTCTGATGGGTTATTAGCTGATCTTGGCCATATTCTTGAAGCCAGTGTCAAAGGCGCAAGAATTTACCTAGACAACATACCATTATCACCTAGTCTGCAGAAACTGGATAAAGCCAAGGCTTGGCAATTAGCGATGAGTTCCGGAGATGATTATGAACTTTGTTTTACGGTTCCTGCAGAGCACGTCCAGGCACTTGAAACACTAAATTTAGATATTCAACAGATTGGTGAAATTACGGAAGAACAAAAAATTGTTCTCTTAGATGAACAGGGACAACCATCAGTGTTAGATATCACAAGCAAAGGGTATGACCATTTTGTCTAAAGTCACCTTCACACAATTATTAAAAAGACCAACGGCATTTTTAGCGTATGGGTTTGGTTCTGGCTTGGCTCCAAAGGCACCGGGTACCTTTGGTACGCTAGCCGCTATTCCGGTTTTTTACCTGATGCAACCTTTACCTATTATTAGCTATCTTCTATTGACCGCCTTGCTCTTCGTTCTTGGCGTCTGGTTTTGTCAAAAAACGGTCGACTGGTTACAGCAAGATGATCCTTCTGCCATTGTGTGGGATGAGATCGTGGGATATTTAATTACCATGCTCGCCGCGCCCAGTGGCTGGTTATGGATTGTATTGGGTTTTGTGCTGTTTCGGCTGTTTGATATTTTGAAACCCTGGCCAGTGAGCCTGGCTGATAAAAAACTACATGGTGGTTTTGGAGTGATGCTAGATGATGTTATCGCCGGGTTATATGCTTTGTTGGTACTTCAGCTGATAGCGTACTTTTTCTAACCCGACGATCATCAATATTGCTGCTTTATAGAATAGAGGCGGCATCAATCTGGTGGTTTTGTGTACCATGATGAGCGATTTTTAACGCGCCTAGCGTCGAAGCGATTCTGCCTGTCTCTTCCCAGTCTTTTCCATGCAAAATGCCGTGTAATAGACCAGCACGATATGCATCTCCACAACCGGTTGGGTCAACCACCTGGGCAGCTTTTTGGCAGGCAATCTCTATTCGCTTACCTTCAGTATAGATATATGAGCCCTCAGCACCACGTGTGATAATCAATGCTTCAACATGACGAGCGATTTCTTCTTCTGGCAGTCCTGTGCGGTCCATGAATAACTGCGCTTCATAATCATTAAGAGCGATATAACTGGCTTGTTCTGCAAAGGCCATTAATTCATCACCATTAAACATCGGTAAGCCTTGACCTGGATCGAAGATAAATGGGATTCCAGCGGCTTTTAATTGTTCAGCATGTTGGATCATGCCGTCACGACCATCAGGGGCAATAATAGCCAGTTTAATATCTTTTGCTTCACTAATAGTCGTTTCGTGAGCCAAGTTCATCGCGCCTGGGTGGAAGGCTGTAATCTGATTGTCATCCTGATCTGTCGTGATAAAAGCCTGAGCCGTGTAATGACCTTGTTTAACATGGACATGATCACGTTTAATATTTTTCGCATCCATCCATTCTGCATATGGCGCAAAGTCAGTTCCTACCGTACCCATTGGCACAGGGTTGTCACCAAGTAGTTTCAGGTTATAGGCAATATTACCAGCACAGCCACCAAACTCACGACGTAACTCTGGCACCAGAAAGGCCACATTTAACATGTGCACTTTGTCCGGCAATATGTGGTTTTTAAACTTATCAGGAAAAACCATAATATTGTCGAAAGCGAATGAGCCACAAATAAGCACTGACATAACTTAACTTTCCTTTATTTCTAGATGGGTAGGGTGGGCCTGAATACTGATTTTTCCTCGCATGAATGCTTGCAAGGTATGCCCAATAATTTTATAGCGCCAGCCATGTAATAAAGCACAATCCTGGCCCCGCACCAATGATTCAATATCTTTACGTGTAGCCACTGCAGAAGGGGTGATGGATTGTTCATCACAACTTTTTCTTAATAATGCCATCAACGCATCAATCAGTGCTTCTTGCTGATTACTAAGCGCTGAAGGTCGTTTCAATACAGGCCACTTTTCTTTCGGAATATCTTTTGCTGCGGTGATGACTTTGATGATGGTGTTGCCATACCGGTCTATATCACGCGCTTCTAGGCCACGAATTTTTTTCATTGCATCGAGCGTCATTGGTGTGAAGCGAGCTAAGTCCAGCATCACATCATCTTTCAAAATCCAGCGACGAGGTAAATCAAGCTCAATGGCTCGTTTCTCACGCCAAGCGCCAAGTTCTTGCAGTATGACAAGTTGCTGACTTTTTAATCTGCCAGCACCTTTCACCCTTAGCCAGCTTTGTTGTGGATCTTCCTGATAGGTTTCTATTGCAGTTAATGCCGCAAAGTCATCACTTAACCACTCCACACGACCTGTTCTATTAAGCTCATCAAGGAGTTGTAAATAAACTTGTCGAAGATAGCGAACGTCATCAGCAGCATATTCTACTTGGGCCTCAGAAAGAGGCCGTTGTCGCCAGTCTGTTCTGGCTTGACCTTTATCGAGTTCAACGCCTAGACATTGTTTAACCAAATTGCCATAACCAATTTGATCACCATAGCCGAGAACCGTTGCAGCGAGTTGTGTATCAAACACTTTTGGTGGAAGTGCATTCTGCATCAAGAAAAATAATTCTAAATCCTGTCTTGCCGCATGAAAAACAATGGTCATGTCATCAGAGTAAAACAATGCCATTAACGGTGAGAGGTCTTCAATTGCTAGTGGATCCACACAGGCGATAACATCATGATTCGCCACTTGGATTAAGCAAAGTTGTGGAAAGTAGGTCTTTTCGCGATGGAATTCGGTATCAACGGCAAGCCAGTCGCTGTCGGCTAGCTGTTGGCAAAGTGTTTCAAGACCGGCTTGTGTATTTACAAACTGAATTGTCATGCTGTGTCTTTAGAAAAGGAACACAGTATAGCCAGTTTACTCTTCAATGCATAACCTGACTGGTTGATACCATATCGACAATCGCACTTGTGATAATCTCAGGTTGATGAAGGTGAATATCATGTCCGCTCTGAAACGCAAACAGGTGCTGGCTGTGAGGCGTTAACTTCCATAACTCCTGTTGCAGGTGGACCCAGATCTTTTCGCGACTTTCACCATCCTTTTGGCCTTGCCATTCGCTTTGACCGCGACTGATGACAACCAAAGGCACATCTGGCAGATGCTCGAGATGCTTGACTTGCAACGCACTTTGGTAAAGTGAGGAAATTTCGGTTCGTGCTGCATTTATGGCTCGTTCTTTCAGCATCGACTGCTCAGCCGTGAGCAGATCACTGGATGGTTTTGGCAGGATGATGATGTTTCTCTTTCGGTCGTAGTTTTGCGGCAATTTAATATTGAGTTGTTCGTATTGGTTTTCATGAGAGGCATCGACAAGCACTATACCACTAACGTTGTCAGGATTATTGGCTGCAAACACCCGCATATTATATCCACCAAATGAATGGCCAACCAGGATAAACGGACCTTGCAGATTAGCTTTGTTGACCAAGAGCTCTAACTCATTAGCGATTCTTACACTGGTGCGAGGTTGAGGGCCTGTATCACTCCAGCCGTAGCCTGCTCTATCGTAAACACAGGTTTGAGTGGTTTTGGCCATATCGTTTTGAATATCGAACCAGGCAGTTGAGTCGTCTCCCAATCCGGTATCGATAAGAACAGTGGGAACGCCTTTGCCTTTACAGAGCATGTGCAGTTTATATCCACCGACATCATAACGAACACCCGGTGCTTTTGGATATTGACCTGCAGTCGCCATATTAGTCAACAAAGCACTGAGGACGAACACGATGGTTATGAGTTTCACTGGCATTATCAGCTCCGATAATAATCTTATCTGAGCTTAATTTTATCGATGTGAAGTTTACGTGTAAGAAGATGATTGTTCTTGAATTTTCTGGTTAAGCTCAGTCAGATCAAACGGCCAGTATAGTCGTTGCTGATCAGGAAACTCGACAACAGGTATATGCACACCGAACTGGTTGACCAAATTATCATCATCACCAATTTCAACAAGCTTGATGTTGATGTCATTTATTTTGGATGTTTCTTCCAGCAGCGCTAAAGCTTGTTCACATAAATGACATCCAGCCGTTGTGTATTGGATGACTATCATTATTTTTCTAATAGACGAGGTATCAGGTCGATAAAGTTACATGGTTTATGGCTGGCATTTAACTGATCGTGGAGAATCTCATCCCAACCTGTTATGCAGGCCCCTTTGGAGCCAGGCAGGCAAAAAATAAATTTCCCATTAGCTAAACCGGCAATAGCTCGACTCTGTACTGTAGATGTTTTGATAACATCATACGAACGTGCACGAAATAATTCACCAAAGCCTTCAATCTCTTTATCAAACAAAACTTTCACGGCCTCTGGCGTACCATCTCGTCCTGTAAGACCGGTGCCGCCTGTCGTGATGATGGCGTCGATATCATCATTAACTAACCACTGCGAAATAACAGCTCTTATGCGATAAGTATCATCGGCCACGATATCTCTGTAGCTGACATTGTGGCCATCGGCAGTGGCCTTATCTTGCAACACGTCACCAGAGGCATCATTGTCTTTCGTTCGTGTATCGGATATTGTCAAAATAGCGATATTGATAGGAATAAATTCAGTACCCATTTGCTACCTGTAAAGATTGAAACTATCGGAACAAGTATAATCAGCAACCGGTCTACGGTCTAGAAATCCATAAAATTCTCTAGGAGAAAATGAGATGAAAAAAATTGTATTGGCCTCACTCATAGCGGCAACTCTCAGTGGTTGTGCTGCCAATGACCCTAATCAAAAAACAAAAACAGGTGCCGCTGTAGGTGCTGCCGCAGGTGCATTATTAGGCTATGCGGTAGATGACGGTACAGGTGGTGTGTTAGCAGGTGCTGCCGTGGGTGCATTAGCTGGTGGAGGTGTGGGTTATTACATGGATAAACAGCAGAAGGAAATGGAAGCAGCATTAGCTGATGAGCAAGCTCGCAATGAGTTGAAAATTCAGCAATTAGAAAACGAAACCCTCAAAATTGATATTTCTAGCGAAGTCTCATTTGATTTTGACAGTGCCTCATTGAAGTCAGCATTTACGCCGACATTGAATAAAGTGGCGGACATCTTACAGCGATATCCGAATACCATTATTCATGTCGTAGGCCATACAGACAGCGTCGGTTCAGAAAGTTACAATATGAAACTATCAGAGCGAAGAGCGCAGTCTGTTGTTGATTATTTATCAGCGGAAGGCGTGTCTTCCGATCGTTTATTTGCTATCGGCAAGGGCGAAAGTGAGCCGCGAGCAACAAATGACACGGAAGCTGGACGGCAATTAAATCGTCGTGTTGAACTATTCGTTAAACCCGTTATTGAAGGACAAGAGTCTGAAGCCTATCAAACGCCGTAAAAATAAAACGGCACATCACGCCCCGATTGATCCGGATATCATTTTTGGCCTGCATGCTGTGCAGGCCGCACTTGACGTGCCTGTCAGCCGAGTTAAGGAAATATGGCTTGCTGCCGAACGTCACGATAGTCGTGTTGAGAATGTTCTGAATGCTGCGCAGGAGCAGGGCGTCGTTGTTCATCATTCTGAACGTGAAACACTCGAAAAACTCGCACCGGATGTGCAGCATCAAGGGTGTGTGGCAAAGTGCCGACCCTTAGACAGTCTGGATGAAAAAGGTTTATTCGACTTACTCGATAATCTCGATGAACCACCATTGTTGCTGATTCTTGATGGTGTGCAAGACCCGCATAATCTCGGTGCCTGTCTGCGCACAGCCGAAGCCTCGGGTGCGCACGCAGTTATTGCACCTAAAGACCGAGCATCAGGCTTAACAGCAACAGCGATAAAAATTTCCAGTGGGTCAGCTGAGCGCTTACCTTTTGTTCAGGTCACCAATATTGCGCGGTTGATGCATGAGCTTCAGCAAAGAGGTGTGTGGCTGGTAGGAACTTCAGGTGAGAGTGAGACCAGTCTTTATCAAACAAAACTAACAGGACCTATGGCCATTGTGCTTGGCGCGGAAGGTAAGGGAATTCGTCGCCTAACTCGTGAAAACTGCGATGAGGTGGTCTTCATTCCTATGCAGGGTGAAGCGGAAAGTCTCAATGTCTCAGTGGCAGCTGGTGTCTGTTTATTCGAAGCATTTCGTCAACGTGGCTTGTGATAAGTATCTGAATTCAAGTAAAATGTTCGATTGCTTTTAATTCTGATTTTTCAGAGAAGCAAAACTCCTTGCTTTGTGGCACAGACCATAAAGCTGTTTAAACCGTGAGGAGCTCAAATGAGACATTACGAAATCGTGTTTCTGGTCCACCCTGATCAGAGTGAACAAGTGCCTGGCATGATCGAGCGCTATACCCAAACACTGACAAGCGAAGGTGGTCAAGTCCATCGTTTAGAAGATTGGGGTCGCCGTCAACTTGCTTATCCAATCAATAAAGTACACAAAGCGCATTATGTTCTTATGAATGTTGAATGTGGTGTTGAACAACTGAATGAAGTGACAACTGCATTCCGTTTCAACGACGCTGTGATTCGTCATCTTGTTGTTAACATGGAAGAAGCCGTTACTGAAGCTTCACCTATGATGCAAAAAGAAGACGAGAAAAAATCAGCTTAATACTGCTACAGACTTTTAGGAGAATTTATAATGGCACGTTTTTTTAGACGTAGAAAATTTTGTCGCTTTACTGCCGAAGGCATTAAACAAATCGATTATAAAGATGTAAATCTGTTAAAAAATTACATCACAGAAACCGGAAAAATCGTACCAAGCCGTATCACAGGTACTAAAGCGCGCTACCAGCGTCAGCTTTCAACTTGTGTGAAGCGTGCGCGTTTCCTAGCATTGTTGCCATACTGCGACATGCATAAATAATTGTCTTGATCTAAGCAACTAAACATATCAGCTATGCTGTTTAAAGCTATTGCCTCCTATGCCATGCAAGGCCGCTGGAAAGCGGCGGCAACGACAGCGGTATTGTCTGCGTTAGCGATTATATTTCCTCCTCTGAATTATTTATCGAGTGGGGTGATTTCGTTAACAACATTGAGAATGGGCCCACGCGAAGGTGTGAGGGTCATCTTGGCAACACTGGTTGTTTTTGCTCTTTTGGCTGGATTTTTGGTCGGGCAATTATGGGTTGCAGCTTTAGTTTTGCTGACCAGTTGGTTACCTGTTTATCTTGTAACACTGGTTCTGGGGTACACACGTTCATTTGCGCTGTCACTTTTGACGGCAAGTGGACTGGGCATTTTAGTTGTACTAATGATGCATCTGTTTATCCCTGATACCACCTCATGGTGGCAGCAAATGTTGAGGCCATTTATTGACAATTTAAGTCAACAGCCCAGCTGGCAGTTAAATGCTATGCAGACTGAACAAGTAAGCATACGATTATCGGGCTTGATGACGGGACTAGTCGCGGCAGGCGTCTGTCTGAATGCAATTTTAGGCATTATCATCGGTCGGGCCTGGCAGTCTCAGCTTTATAATCCAGGTGCCTTTGGCGCAGAGTTTAAACAGTTGCGTTTGGGTAAAGCACCTGCTGTTTTTACAGCAGTACTCATGGCTATGGCATTAACTACTTTTGGTCGTTATGTGCCTTGGCTAATGGATTGCTTGCCTGTGATGCTGGTGGTGTTTGGTATCCAGGGATTGGCTATCGTGCATGCTATTGTGACGATAAAACAAAAAAGTAAAGCGTGGTTGATTACAATCTATGTTTTGCTTGTGATTATGTTGCCACAAATGGTAATGATACTAGCTAGTCTTGGTGTAATAGATCAGTGGTTTAATTTACGTGCTCGCTCTGAAAAGAGTGGTACGGGTATTTGAATAAGCAATCATCTGATTGCGTATGAGGGTAGAACGATGCAAGTTATATTGCTAGAAAAAGTTCAAAAGCTTGGTAATCTGGGCGATGAAGTGAGTGTTAAGTCTGGTTTCGGACGTAACTTCTTAGTACCTAAAGGTAAAGCGTTACCTGCAACTAAGCAAAACAGAGAAAAGTTTGAAGCACGTCGTGCAGATCTCGAAGCTGCAGCAGCGAAAGTATTAGCTGAAGCTGAAGCGCGTAAAGCAAAATTAGTGGCTGCCGGTTCTCTTGATATCATGGCTAACGCTGGTGTTGAGGGTAAATTATTCGGTTCAATTACCGCTGCAGATATTGCTGATGCATTAAATGCTGCTGGTGCGGATATTGACCGTAATGAAGTTCGTTTACCGACAGGTCCATTACGTCATACAGGCGAATACAACATTGACATTCAATTGCATGCAGATGTGATTGAAGTGGTTAAAGTCAATGTAAGCTCAGAAGCTGAACTGCAAGCAAAAGCAGAAGCGGAAGAAGCGAAAAAAGCAAGAGAAGCAGCTTTGGAAGAAGCTGAAGCGATTGCTAAAGCTCAAGAAGAAGCGTAATAAAAAATATGGAGGCTGAGCTTGCTGCCTAGCCTCCATTTTTTATTGTCATCATCTCGTTTATGAGAATTGTTTCTTAGTTAATTAGAGGCTATTAACACTGTGGAAGACTTAAATTATTTTGATTCATTTAAGGATTCTGCCACAGAAGCACTGAAAGTGCCGCCTCATTCAATCGAAGCTGAGC
>CENM01002374.1_pt1 | contig 26992 bp, 25 predicted proteins | sample 530261 | NCBI WGS metagenome assembly CENM01 (sample SAMEA2619854, study PRJEB7988) | marine metagenome | biome: marine biome (ENVO:00000447); feature: deep chlorophyll maximum layer (ENVO:xxxxxxxx); material: "saline water (ENVO:00002010), including plankton (ENVO:xxxxxxxx)" | depth 80 m
TACCGGCGCTGCCCCGGCTTTTTGTAAATAATTCATTCACCTTGGAACGTAGTTGCAGGCGCTTCACATCAGGCTGTGTCCGGCATTTCTGCCTGTCATAAAAGCTACTCAGGCCAACACCAAACAGTGGGCAAAGCAGGCTCAGCTTACCGTGCTCTCTCAATTGCTCTATCAGCGTGTAGAGCCGAGCTCGTCCGACATCAAGAGAGCGGTAGCCTTTTTTAATATGGTTTTTTCCTGCTCCAGGCGCTTCACCCGCGCTTCTAGTTCCTGAATACGCTGCTGTTCCTGCGTCAGCGCCTTGGAAGCAGGTGTATGCCCACCTCGTTCAGCTTGTAACTGTTTAACCCAGCGACGTAAGGCTGACTCACCCACACCGAGGGCTTGGCAGGCTTCTGGAACACTGTAGTTCTGGTCCACCACCAAACTCGCTGCCTCCAGCTTGAACTCAGGAGTAAAACTTCTTCTTTGTTTTGTCATTGAACACCTCTGTGGAGGTCATAGTACCTCCTAAAATGGTGTCCGGGATCAGTAAACCACTACAGTTAAAGATGAGGCTTTACTCACTAAGCTTAAGGTGGGAGAAACTGTTGATTTCGAGTTTATGAAAGTAGAACAAGGTTATGTCATCACTGAAGTCAAGTAACTGACAATATGCAGGGCTGATTAAAAAATCAGCTCTGCATTAATTAATGCACACACTACGGAATGAGCGATTAAAAATAATTGTCTAAAAGAATAGGAAAACTGGGTCTTGCACCCATTAACTCGAGGTAAATAACCATGAAAACACAGTTTAAATATTGGGCTGGAATGTTCTTAGGTATTTTATTGACGATGTCTTACAGTATTGTCAATGCTGACACTTCACGCAGCTCATCGACAAATTCTGACAAAGTAATTATTCAACCTGCCGAGGCAAAACATAAGCATCCGTATGGTCCACCCGGGAAAGGTCCCCGCCGTTACATGGAACACAAAACTGAAAAGGGCCAACAATCAAAATCTGACGCCAAAACCAAGAGTATTAGGCGTGGCCCCCCAGGTAAAACACCTTATAGAGGGCGTTGAGCAGTTGAATAAGTGCCGTGGTCTTAGAAATGTGTTCCACACTGAGGTGCCGGAATGGGTGGCTTGATCATTATTGGTGCTCCAGTAAACCTTAAACAAATCAAAAATGCCGATGCCAAGGGCGCTGCCGACCGACTTGCCAGAAAAGCAATCAAAGCAGCTAAATAGCGCTGAGCAAGTCATGAAGCTTAAAAATTCGGACTTGGCTGAGCACCATTCCTGATGGTGCTCAGTCTTGTATCCCTGTAGGAGTTCAATCAGCACCAACCTGACTCATAACAATGTTCAGCGGCTATTTTTATTGACGTATATTAATGAAAAGCAAAGTGTGTCGTAAATAGCATGATTCGATTACAAACTAGCGTATTAGCAAAAAAACCTAGACAAGCAGAGAAAAATCAAAAAAGTTGTATTCATAGTTGGAACTGATTCATAATAGGCATGTCGTAGAGATAATTGTGATCATAAATAGCTAAACTAATGTCAGTCCATTCTTTCGTAAAAGTGCTTATTCTGATGATTGTCATTCAATCAGGCATTGTTGCGGCTGACGTTCACAATGTTGTGCCAGAGCATGCATCTGAGCAACACCTTAGCAATAATGAATTCAATGACAGCCACCAAGACCAGGTTCAACTCGGCGGTGAACACAATTCACCCTCTTCTGATCCTGCTGAGAGTTGTGTTTTGTGTATGCACTGCCACTGCTCACACTTTATCGCTATAAACACCAATTCAAACATCGAAGTTTATCCGAGTCCGGAAAACTTTTATTATCCCTACCAGCTAGCTTCTGTCACTGACTTTTCAGTCAGTATGTACCGCCCTCCTAAATCCTGATCTGCTGACATTTCACGCGGACTCGATCTGAGTCCGTTGTTCACAGATATACAGGATTTCTTTCATGAAAAAGCAATATGATTGCGTGCAGAGTTCACGTAAGCCCGTTGTGCTTGCTTTGGTTTGTTACTTGCTCCCAGCAGCGATGGCGCCGCTTACCTATGCTGATGCCGGGCAACAAGAAAAGGCATTGGGTCTGAGGGAAGCGATGCAACAAACGCTACAACAGCATCCTTCCTTACAGGTTTTTCCTCTACGACAACAAGGTCTGGAAGCGCAGAAAAAAACTGCCAACCTTAAACCGGCTTATGTGGTCGGTGCTGAAGTCGAAAATGTCGCCGGAACAGGGGAGCTAAGCGGTATCAAAGCCCTTGAAACACGGGTCACATTATCATCTGTTTTGGAGCTAGGCGATAAACGCCAGTCACGTGTCGATTTGGTTGAACAACAAAGCGATGTTGTTCGTGTCGATCGCAAAGTCAAAGCACTGGATTTACTGGGGCAAGTGACAAGAAGATTCATCAACGTGCTCAACAGCCAGGAGCGAGTAAAACTAGCAGAAGTAGGACTGGAACTCGCGCAAACGACATTAAAAGAAGTCAACCGGCGTGTCAGTGCTGCTGTGGCGCCTAAGGCCGACCTGGGCCGTGCTGAAGCTTCAGTTCAACAAGCAGAGTTGACCCTGCTTGCAGAGCAGCGACAGTTTGAGTCGCACCGAATGGCACTGGCTAACTTGTGGGGCAGCTACCAGCCTGCTTTCGATGAGGTATCAGGATCACTCTATTCCTTTAATGAAGCGATGCCGTTCGATGCCTTATTCTCTAAAGCACAACAAAATCCACAGATCGAAATGTTTGCTGCCGAGGCGCGGGTTCGTGATGCCGAAGTCCGACTGGCTCGCACCCAGCAAGTTGCTGATCTGACCTGGTCAGTCGGGATACGACGAGATGAAGGTATTGATGATTCAGCCCTGGTTGCAGGCATTTCTATGCCCCTGTTCAGCCAGGAGCGAGCTCAGAGCAGGATAGAAGCAGCACTGGCGGCCAGAAATGAAGTGACCTATCGGCGTCAGGACGTGTTGCTGCAACTTCATACGGAATTGTATCGCGCCTATTCAGGGCGTAGTCAGGCCATTACCAGCATTCAGAGGCTGCAACAACACATCATCCCTAAACTTAATACCAGCCTGGAGCAGACACGCGTCGGTTATCAGCGTGGACTCTATAGTTATTTGGATTTACTCACTGTCAGGCAGGATTTGCTCAACGCCAGACGAGCTGTTATCGAGGCTGCCACAGCAGCGCTCAAATACGAAGCTGAAATTGAGCAACTGACAGCAGAGCCACTGGCTAAAACGGAGTAAACAAAATGTATCAGAACAAAATGTTTGAAAAACGATGGATTAACTTTTCCTTGAACAGCAGTCTATCAATTCTGTCGGCACTATTGCTGATAATTCTAGCATCACCTGTTATCGCTCAAAACGAGCATGAACATGGTGATAAGCAAACTGAACAACACAAATCAGAAGATGCCCATAAGCATGATTCAGCGTCTGAAAGTTCTATGCACAAAGAAGACGACTCGCATAGTACCGACCAGCATCAGCATGACGAACAAACGCATAATTTAACTGAATCTCAGAGTGAGCAGACGTCACCCGCGAACGCTAATGAGGATGAGCACGGGCACGGGCATGAAGGTGAAGACGAAAACCACGTCGAAATTGATGATGAGATGGCTCGTCAACAAGGCCTCGCTACTGCGAAAGCCCTGGCCGGAGAGGTATCACTGACGACCAAGCTTTATGGCAGGATTGTACTTTCACCTGATCAGGTGAGTCAGGTCAGAGCCCGTTTTCCTGGCCGAATTACCCGCGTTAATGTGAACTTTGGTGATGAAGTTAAAAAAGGGCAGTTATTGGCGAGTGTGGAATCCAATAACAGTTTGCAGAGCTACAATTTGCATGCCCCTATCTCTGGCACTATTACAGCAAAAGAAGCCAGCACAGGCGAGGTTGCCAATGATCAAGCCCTATTCACCATCACCAATACTAATTCACTGTGGGCGGAGCTTAAAGTGTTCCCTGAGCAGGCCTCTGAAATAAAAGCTGGGCAGAAAGTTCAGTTGCTCAACGGCGATCGAAAGTTTGAGTCCAGCATCAAGCAACTGTTGCCAAATAATCAGGCCCAGCCTTACCGAATTGCCCGTGTTCCCATTGAAAGTACTGAAGCAACCCTATTTCCGGGCTTATTAGTGGAAGCACAAGTCATTATCCAGCAAGAAACCGTAGACATCAGAATCCCCAACAGTGCCATTCAACGTTATGAAGGCTCACAAGTTGCCTTTCTCAAAGCGGATGGAAAATATCAGGTCAAACCTTTGAATTTGGGTATTTCTGATGGCAGATATAGTGAAGTGTTATCCGGACTCCGGCAAGGCGATGAAATCGTCGTAGAGAACAGCTATCTCATCAAAGCTGATCTGGAAAAAGAAGGCGCGGCACACGCCCACTAATACGGAGTTAAACATGCTAAATAACATTCTATCGCTCTCAATTGAGAGACGGGGCCTGATGTTGTCCCTGATATTACTCATCATCGGTCTGGGTGTATGGAGTTACCAGAAACTGCCGATTGATGCGGTACCTGACATCACCAATGTACAAGTACAAATCAATACCAAAGCGCCCGGCTACTCGCCACTTGAAGCAGAGCAGCGGATCACTTACCCGGTAGAAAGGGCGATTGCCGGCCTGCCAAATCTTGATTATACCCGCTCAATATCGCGTTATGGGTTATCACAGGTCACCGTGATATTCGAGGAGGGAACAGATCTCTATTTCGCTCGTAATTTAATCAATAATCGTCTAGCGGTCATCAAAGGCTCATTACCCGCAGGGCTAGAACCTGAGATGGGACCTATCGCGACGGGGCTGGGTGAGATTCTGATGTACACGGTGACAGCCGAGCCGGGGGCCAAGCAGGATGATGGCTCACCTTATAACGCCACCGAGTTGCGCGTCATTCAGGACTGGGTAATTAAGCCGCGTCTGGAGCGCGTTAAAGGTATCACTGAAGTGAATACCAACGGTGGCTTCGACAAGCAATACCATGTTCAGCCAGACCCTACGAAACTACTGAACTTTAGTGTCAGTCTCAGTGAATTGAAACAGACATTGATGCAAAACAATGATAATCGAGGAGCTGGTTATATTGAGCGCTTCGGTGAACAAATTCTGGTTCGGTCACCTGGACAACTCAAGACTATCGACGATATTCGCCATGTGGTGGTGAAAAATATTAATGATCGGCCAGTATTAGTCCAAGATGTTGCCGATGTCGTCATCGGCAAACCACTACGCAGCGGTGCAGGGACTCGCGATGGCAAAGAAGCCGTTGTAGGTACAGTGATGATGCTAGTCGGTGAAAACTCACGCGCAGTTTCTGAAAGGGTCGCAAAGGAACTTAAATCGATTCAATCCTCATTACCGGAAGGTGTCATCGCGGAAGCGGTCTATAACCGCACAACACTGGTCGACAAGGCCATCAAAACGGTGCAAAAAAACCTGCTGGAAGGCGCTCTGCTGGTCATCGTCGTATTGTTTTTGCTACTGGGGAACATCCGTGCTGCATTAATTACTGCGGCAGTTATACCCCTGGCCATGATGGCAACATTTACCGGTATGGTCCAAGCGGGCATTTCTGCCAACCTCATGAGCCTAGGGGCGCTCGACTTTGGTTTGATTGTCGATGGTGCTGTGATTGTGGTTGAAAACGCGATTCGCAGGCTCTCTATTGCACAAAGACAGGCTGGGGGAATATTACCCTTAAAAGATCGACTACAGGTCGTTTTTGAAGCCACTAACGAAGTAATACGGCCCAGTCTGTTTGGGGTGGCGATTATTACCGTCGTCTACATCCCCTTGTTTTCACTCACCGGTGTTGAAGGGAAGATGTTTGAACCGATGGCTGCAACAGTCATTATTGCCCTGGTTTCTGCCATGATCTTCACCCTTACCATTGTGCCGGCCGCTGTGGCGACATTCATGGGCGGCAGTGTAAGGGAAAAGGAAAGCCTTATTATCAGTGGGGCAAAATGGCTTTACCGTCCTGTCTTGCTACTCAGTCTGAAATTGCGCTGGGTTGTTCTCCTCGTTGCGGCTATTTTGGTTACGGTATCAATCAATATGGCCAGCAAAATGGGCTCTGAGTTTATCCCACAACTTAATGAAGGGGATATAGCACTGCATGCACTGCGTAGTATAGGTACCAGTCTTGAACAATCCATTAAGATGCAGGGACTGCTCGAAAAACGGTTAAAGGAATTTCCGCAGGTCGATAAAGTCTTTGCTAAATTGGGCACGCCGGAAGTCGCCACGGATCCTATGCCTCCTAATGTGGCTGACACTTTCTTAATACTTAAACCAAGGAGTGAGTGGCCTCAACCGGAATTACCCAAAAGCGAACTCTTAGCTCAAATTGAAGCTGTGGTTAAACAATTGCCAGGCAATAATTATGAGTTTACCCAACCGATCGAAATGCGGTTTAACGAGCTAATTTCAGGGGTTCGTGCTGACTTAGGCATTAAGGTATACGGTGACGATTTAGACTTGCTTAAGCAAAATGCAGAAGCGGTTCTCGCCGTCGTGCAGCAGATCCCAGGTAGCGCGGATGCACGTCTTGAGCAGGTTGATGATATGCCCATGCTGACGGTCGAGCCTAAACGGATGGCAATGTCACGTTATGGTCTCAATGTTGATGATCTGCAGAATATGGTTTCCACAGCTGTGGGCGGCGGTATGGCCGGCCTCATTTATGATGGCGATCGGCGCTTCAATCTTGTGGTACGTCTCCCGGAGAAGATCAGGGAAGATATTGAGGCACTGTCAGTGCTTCCGGTCAGTCTGCCGGATGGTAATTATGTCCCACTCTCTGAAGTAGCCAAAGTCGAATTGACCCAGGCTCCCAGCCAGATTTCCAGAGAAAATGCCAAACGACGAGTTGTTGTGACCAGTAATGTCAGAGGGCGTGACCTTGGGTCATTCGTTGAGGAGGCACAGCAACAGATTGCAGAGCAAGTTGAGCTTCCAGCTGGTTACTGGGTTGAATATGGCGGCACTTATGAACAGCTGCAGTCAGCCAGTCAAAGACTGTCTATCGTAGTCCCTGTAACGCTACTGATCATCATGGGCTTACTGGTGACCGTGTTGGGCTCGTTTCGTGATGCAGCCATTATTTTTACCGGTGTGCCACTGGCGCTAACGGGGGGCGTAATGGCGCTTCTGCTCAGAGATATGCCGCTGTCGATTTCAGCCGGTGTCGGATTTATCGCCTTGTCAGGGATTGCAGTGCTTAACGGCCTGGTGATGCTGGCATTTATCCGCGACTATTGGCATAGCCACGGAGACTTGCATAAAGCGATTGTCGAGGGCGCGATGACGCGGTTGCGGCCCGTACTGATGACGGCTTTAGTGGCAAGTCTGGGGTTTGTTCCTATGGCGCTTAATACCGGTACCGGCGCTGAAGTACAAAGACCGCTGGCGACAGTCGTGATTGGGGGCATTATTTCCTCAACGTTATTGACGCTGGTTGTGTTACCCGCACTTTATAAGTTGATTCATAGTAGAGATAAAAAAAGCTAGCCGGCGATGCTGAGTCCGTTGCTGGTCATGATATGACCAGCAACGGTGTATCTCATCACAAGAAATTGCTGTGTTGTTGAGTACATTGGAGTGTTTTATGCATAATCACAACAGTCAGGACGAGACGAGTTCACGACGTATTGGCCTGGTGTTTTTGCTGAATTTGGGCTTCACGATCATTGAGTTTATTGGCGGGCTGCTGACCAACAGTACCGCGATTATGGCCGATGCGGTACATGATCTGGGTGATAGTCTCTCTCTTGGCAGTGCCTGGTTGTTATCACGCTGGGGGCAGAAAACGGCTAATAATGAGTTCACCTACGGTTACCGCCGCTTAACCTTATTTGGTGCCTTTTTAAACAGTATTGTGCTTATTGCCGGTTCCATTTGGGTGATCACTCAGGCCATACCCCGTATTTCTGATCCTGTGATGCCCGTCACTGAAGGTATGCTCGCATTAGCCATATTGGGTGTGACCATTAATGGGTTTGCGGCTTATCGTATTAGCAAAGGCAGCACGATGAACGAAAAAGTGCTGAACTGGCATTTGCTGGAAGACGTGTTGGGATGGGTTGCTGTGCTGGTTGTGTCGGTGATCCTGCAATTCGTGGACTGGCCAATACTTGATCCATTGCTATCAGTCGGATTTACCTTGTTTATCTTATTCAATGTGATTCGTAACTTCTGGGCAACCGGCAAGATTTTTCTACAGGCAGTGCCCGACAAGAACCTGCATGATGAGATCCGACACAAACTCTTACACATCGATGGTATCAGTGACATTCATCATCAACACCTTTGGTCGCTCGATGGTGAACAGCATGTCCTGACGGCTCATCTCGTGATTGAGGGCAGCCTTGAAAACGGGCGATACAACAGCATCAAAGATTCCGTAGCCGAGACTTTAAAACCATTCAGTCTGGCTCATACCACCATCGAGATCGAGTTAAAACAAGAATACTGCCGTGATGAATCCGCTCACTAATTAACGTTGAGGGACTAGTGACGCAGTTGTAATATGCGTCGGGCCCCATTCATCACAATAAGTCCTATCACCAAACCGATGATTAAGTCGGGGTAGTGTGAACCTGTCCATGAAACCAACAAACCTGCCAAGATAACGCCAGAATTGGCTATGACATCATTGGCGGAGAAAATCCAGCTGGCTTTCATATGAGCGCCGGCATGGCGTTTTTTTGCAATAAGAAGTAAGCAGGTCACATTAGCAGCGAGAGCGATTAGTCCCATCATGATCATAATGCTGGATAATGGTTCACTGCCATAGAGGAATCTTCGCAGGACTTCAGCTAGGACACCAACGGCAAGTATCAACTGCAACCAACCGGAAAAGTGCGCAGCACGCAGTTTCTTATTAGCGCTATACCCAACGGCATAGAGGGAGACGCCATAAACTGCGGCGTCTGCAAACATATCAAGAGAATCCGCAATCAACCCGGTTGATTCTGCCCACCATCCTACAAATAATTCAGTCACGAATAAGATGGCATTGATGGCCAGTAACCATTTTAGAATGCCCGCTTCTTGCTGTGAGCTTGTTTCTTCTGCATCCAGTACGTTGGTAAGTTCTTCATCTAGTACGGGCTCAGTTTTTTCAAGCGTTGCACCTAGATCCAATGATTGCATCCGCGACTCAATCGTTGTTGCATTGTCTCCGTGGAAGATGCGGACTTTACGATTAGGTGTGTCAAATTCAAGTATGACGCCGGGTTCAATCCCATCCAATGCCATGCGGATCATACCTTCTTCAGAAGGGCAGTCCATTTTTGGAACTTTGTATTCACTGACATAACTATATTCAGTCATATGACACATTACTCATCGGTGTATAGATAATAGTTATAAACTCTTGGGATTATTTGTACATTTACACTGCTTTGATAACCATTTTAAATGGCTTTAGAGGCTATACCAAGTGAGCAGCAATTCAATATGAATCGTGGGATGAACGCTGAAGGCCTTATTTCACACTGAGCAGAATAGCCAATATCGCTCACGAAAATACCGTCCTCACTAACGTTTATTCAAATCTTCGAGCATGCGTAAGTATTCCTTACGGTCGATTTCTCCCCGTGCATAACGGTCCTTGAGAATTTCGATAGCTGATTTCCCTGGGACAAGGGGTTCTTGTGGCCCTTGTGTATTTGCATCCGATGGCTGTGCAGCATGCTTTTGCAGGTAGGCTGTGATTGTGCGCAGCTCGTTTTCTGTAGGCGCCTTGATATTCATTGCTTTATTATTGCTGCTCATCCATTGCATGCGCGTATTCATGCGAGCCACGATGGTCGGCCAAGCTGGAGCCGTATGCTGTTTAGGGGTTGGTGATGCATGGCACTGCATGCAGTACTGCTTAATCAGCCGCGCCCCGGCCGAGTTCAGTTCAGGTAATTCCACCGTACCAGAGGCATTAGGCATCATCCCTCCCTTCATACCACCGCAGCGTCCTTCCCAACTTCCACCACAGGTACCACACATAGCTTGGGCGATTTTTTGACCATTATCGGCAGGGCGTTGAATCTCACGCGATTCAAAGGGGGTCTTATCAGCTGACATGACAGGTAATGCAGTTAGTGAAGTAGCCATTACGGTTACCGTACTGCCAAGTAACATACGATTGCGCTTATTCATGAGTGTTTACCTCTAGTAATGTTGAACTCTGTAGCACCTGAAATCTATTTTGACCTTCGTATTCAGTAAATGAAGCTTGATGAAGAATATTAAAAACCATATAGTTACTATAAGGTCAATAGAGAAAAATAAATGTTGGGGGGCCGGGAGATGCGTATTGGACAATTGGCGCAGTTGGTAGGGATCGAAACACAGACAATCCGCTTCTATGAACAGCAAGGATTGTTGTCACCGCCTGATCGACAAGAGAACGGTTATCGTAGTTATACGAAGATGCATGGAGAGCAGCTCACCTTTATACGGCGCTGCCGAAAACTGGATCTGTCACTCGTAGAAATTCACGAACTCCTAAGCTACCAGAAACATCCGCATCAACCTTGTTCCGCAATTAATAGCTTGCTCGATGACCACATATCTGACGTGCGAACCCAGATAACTTCTCTGCAAGCGCTTGAGAATCAACTTGTTTCACTAAGAGCGAGTTGTAGCAATGAGCGGGAAATTGAGACGTGTGGTGTTCTTGCTGAAATTAGTGATCCAAAGATACATTCCTAATTAGTTGTCGTTATTCCTACGCAGCTGACAGACAGAGATTTGTCAGATCAGATTCAGGTTTCATTTAGATTCTTAGCAGGTAATAAATATCGCAACGTTTTTCTAGGGCTTGTTGATCATTGATGTTCAAAACTCAATCAACCCGCACAGGCAGCTACATGATGCTGAAAGCAAGCATAAGCATGCCGTGATAATTACGCTAAATCTTGTCATAACGCATTGCAATAGCCTGAAAATGTTTGATTCTCGCAAAGACATTTCCAATCAGGTGTCTAGCGGTACAACACCGCTCCATACCCTGATTGCCAATACGATTATTTTAAAATCGTGAGGTTACTGGCCTCAGATTATGGCGCTTGACTTGATGCCTTAATGCTTCGCTATGATAGCCTTTGTCGGCAGTGACATTTTCGGCGGTGAGAGCGCATGCAATTAGGCTTTGAGCATAAACCACATCATTGACCTGACCGCCTGATAATTGTGCATGGACAGGAAGCAAGTAGCGACATCTTCGGTTACATCAAGATGCTTTACAACTCAAGACGACTATAAAATTTTAATAATCAACTGTCGCCTATCGAGTTTGAAAACCGATTTTCAAACGGCTGATAAATGTCTAGAAAATCGGTGGCTATTCACTGTGAGTCGGTCACAACACTATAGTCAAAACCATCAGTGTGCATTTGAGCTTTGATTGCGGCCGTTTTCTCAATGAATTCGGTCTTCTTAGTAACATGCAAAGGTTTTATTTCGACGAACTTACGCTTAGGTGTCGAATATCGAAATATTTCAAAATCTGGAAAGTGATATTTGTATTTGTCTTCCCGAGTGTACCGGTAGCGGATGGGCTGTGATGTATAGCCCCTTACATCATCATCAAACTCCAAATAATACATAAAGTCGCGTTCTATCTGCGATTCCCACTCCACAAGAACCTGCATCTTGGCACTCATAAAGCTACCAATAACGTTTTTGCGACCTTTTTTATGAATTGACCTTGCCGGCTCACTCATTATTCATACTCCCTCATCCCAACATCAGGCTATAACATCGGCTATGAGGGAGCAAGAATAATCTATTTTATGGTCGTTTTTTTACAAGTTATGATCGTACCTACACGGCTGCTCAAAGTATTCAACCACGTCATCATCAAACTCTAGGTAATAAAGGAAGTCACGCTCGATTTGTGAATCCCACTTGACCATTCTGCCAAGTTTAAAGCTGGGAAATGAGCCCACAACTCGGTTTGGTCCTTTATTGTTAATCTCTCTCGCTAATTCACGCATAAAAAATCCCTCACATGACTAACTATAACAAAGTCATCAGGTGAGGGATATTTATGACCACATATTTAAAGGTTTATGCCCATAATTTTAAGAATTATGCCATTACCTACAATCTATATCGAAACTGAAAACTTGATTGGCTATCAACACATAGCAGTCGTATTTATCTAGATACTCAAAAGAGGCTAATTCCCCAAGAGTTAAAAAAGATGAAAAAGAGTTTTCAATATCTCGTTTTACTCTTCCAATTAACACTGGGCAGGCTTTGTCTCTATAGTATTTGTTTAATAATTTGAGGTTAGAGAAGCGTGGTTCTTCTCGAAGTGATTTCTCTGTAATTATTTCAAAATCATGACCTGCCTCGTCCATGGCAGTGGCGATTGTTTCGTATTTCAGTCTGATTTCATTTTTAAGTAACTCGGATTCTGGTTTAAGCTCTACATACTTGAGCTTGCTTGTAGATTTTCTCCGAATCTCATAATCAGGGAAGTAATAATGATATGTATGATTGTGAAGGTATTTGAATTTTATGGGTTGTTCAAAATATTCAATTACATCATCATCAAACTCAAGATAGTAAAGGAGATCACGCTCAATCTGCGAGTCCCATTTGATCATTCTGCCAAGTTTTACACTTGGGAATGAGCCTACTACGCGGTTGGGCGCTCTATTATTAATTTTTCGCGACAATTTGTGCATAAACCCCCCTTCACCAAAGCTGAGTATAACAAAGCATTAAGGTGAAGGGGTATTTACAGGCATATATTTAAAGGCTTATGCCATTAATTTAAAGACTTATGCCATTCCCTACACTAACGAAGATTAAATATTTATTTAGTGTTTATTTGCGATCGATACTATAAATATCTTACATAACCTTCGATTTTAGTTTTTCTCATTTTAAATGTTATTTTTACTCATTCTCAATGTTAAAAACTCAAAATTAATGTTACTCAATGGCATTTTTATCTCGAAGCGTATTAGATGCAAGAAACGAGATGTCTTTCGTAGTTCCTTTATTATTACTTGCCATATTCAGAATCAACCTCGTTTCAGTTAAAAAACTTTGGAATCAAATAACCATAAGCGAATGAGACTTATTATCAGGGTCGCTTATGGTTACATTTCGGTCACTGAATCAGTTACGCGACACATCAGTCCCATTTCAAACCACCACCGGTTTGATACTCGGTGACTTTGGTTTCGAAGAAGTTTTTCTCCTTCCGCATATTGGCTTGTTCATCAAGCCAAGGTAGGGTGGCTTCGGCACCTGGGAAGGGCTCTTCAAAGCCTAGTTGTTTCGCACGACGGTTCGCGGTGTAACGGAACTGGCCGTGATGCACTTCTTTTGAGTAACCTAAAATTGGGTCACGCAGAATGTAGCCTGCATAAGTTTCTTCTGCGGCGTCGGCTTCTTCAAACATCTGTTGGACTTTTTTCGGGTCCAAGGTGACGTTTTCTTCTTTCATGATTTGCTTACAAACGCGAATACCGAAAGAGGCGTGCATGACTTCGTCACGCATAATGTATTGCAGCTGTTCGGCGGTGCCTTTCATCAGACCACGACGTTGCAGAGCAAAAATCGGGCTGAAGCCGTTGTAGAACCATGAACCTTCAAAAATGCCAGCAAAGAAAGCATAGGACATGATGAAGTTTTCCAGTTCATCAGGATCGCGTAAATCAATATCACTACGCATGACAGTATTTAAACGGTCATTGGCCAGTTTAATTTTTTGGTAAATCTCTGGCACCACACGGTAGCGGTTATAGATTTCTGACTGATCAAGACCAATGGTTTCGATACAGTGCTGGTATGTCCATGTGTGTAATGATTCTTCATACACTTGGCGAGCCTGATAGATTTGCAGTTCAGGCGCGGTCATTTTTTCCATGACCGCCAGACCAATATTACGCATCGCTAAGATGTCTGAGGTGGTCAGGTATGACAGTACGTTTTCATAGACATGGCGTTCTTCCAGCGTCAGTTTATGACGGTAGTCATGAACGTCTTGCGCCATGTTGATATCCAGCGGTGTCCAGTGATTCTTGTTGGCATTCAGGAAGTAGTTCCATGCCCAAGGGTATTTGAACGGCGCTAACTGGTTAATATCCGCTTCACCATTGATAACGCGTTTGTCGTCAGCATTGACGGGCTTGGCGTTTGATAATGGCATTTGCTTGACCTCAGCCGAAGCGGGTGCTTCGCTGAGATCATTAGCCGCTGGTGCAGCAGGTTGTTCTGCTGCTTTTTCTTCGCTTTGTTTTTTTGCTTCCGCAGTACCGGCTATCGGTGCTGAGAATGGATCATCCCAATTCAACATTACTGACATGCCTCACAATCTGGTTCTAAAATTGAACACGCTTTTGGCGCTTCCATACCTTCACCTAGAACTAAATCGTCCATACTTGCTGATGAGCTGGCAACCGGCGCTTGCGTGCTCGCGGCGGCAACTGCTGTAGGCTTGCTTGGTGCAGGCGCTTCAGTTGCTGTTGTTGGTGCTGTGCTGGTTTTTTCTGCACCTGTTGCCCCCATAGAGCGGAGGTAATAGGTGGTTTTCAAGCCACGTACCCAAGCCAGTTTATAAAGGTTGTCCATCTTCTTACCTGATGGTTCAGCCATATATAAGTTAAGGCTTTGAGCTTGATCCAGCCATTTTTGGCGGCGTGATGCGGCTTCAATTAACCAGCGTGCATCCATTTCAAATGCGGTGGTGTAGAGTGATTTCAACTCAGCTGGAATACGGTCGATGCCTTGAAGGCTGCCATCGAAGTATTTCAGATCGTTAATCATCACGTCATCCCACAGATTACGTGCTTTCAAGTCTTCAACCATATATGGGTTGATAACAGTGAACTCACCTGACAGGTTCGATTTCACAAACAGGTTCTGATAGGTAGGCTCAATCGATTGACTGACACCACAGATGTTTGAAATCGTCGCTGTTGGGGCAATCGCCATGGTGTTTGAGTTACGCATGCCTTGACGTTTGATCTTGTCACGCAGCATGTCCCAATCCATAGTTTTGCTTTCGTCTTGTTGCAGATATTCACCACGCGCTTCTTTCAATAGTTTGATTGAATCGATTGGCAGGATACCTTTGCTCCATAAGCTACCTTCGTAGGTTTGGTATTTGCCACGTTCTGCAGCTAAATCAGATGAGGCGTCGATAGCGTAGTAGCTGATTGCTTCCATTGATTCATCAGCAAATTGAACGGCTTCATCAGAGCTGTAGGGAATACGCAGTTTGTATAGCGCATCCTGGAAGCCCATCAGACCTAAACCGACAGGACGGTGCTGTAAGTTTGAGTGGCGTGCTTGCGGTACGCTGTAGTAGTTGTACTCGATAACGTTATCTAACATACGCATCGCGGTACGAACGGTTTTTTGCAGTTTTTCTTTGTCGAGCTGACCGTTTTCATCAATATGTTTCACCATATTGACGCTGCCTAAGTTACACACCGCAATTTCTTTGTCTGATGTGTTCAGGGTGATTTCTGTACACAGGTTTGAGCTGTGAACCACACCAACGTGCTGTTGTGGGCTACGCAGGTTACATGGATCTTTAAATGTGATCCAAGGGTGGCCTGTTTCGAACAGCATGCCTAACATTTTGCGCCATAGGTCTGTCGCAGGCAGTTGTTTGAAGTTACGAATATCGCCACGAGCCGCTTTTTCTTCATAGGCTTCATAGGCTCTTTCAAAATCAAGACCCGTTAAGTCGTGTAAGTCCTCCACTTCTTCTGGAGAGAACAGGGTCCATTGACCTTCTTCAGCCACACGCTTCATGAATAAGTCTGGAATCCAGTTAGCGGTATTCATATCATGCGTACGACGGCGATCATCACCGGTGTTTTTACGCATATCCAGGAATTCTTCGACGTCGATGTGCCATGTTTCTAAATAAGCACAAACCGCACCTTTACGTTTACCACCTTGGTTAACAGCAACAGCAGTGTCGTTAGCCACTTTCAGGAACGGTACAACACCTTGTGATTTACCGTTAGTACCTTTGATGTGAGCGCCCAGACCACGAACACGTGACCAGTCATTACCCAGACCACCGGCATATTTTGATAACAGCGCATTATCACGCATCGCGTTATAAATACCGCTCAGATCATCCGGTACGGTGGTCAGGTAGCATGAAGATAATTGTGGACGCAGTGTGCCTGAGTTGAACAGGGTAGGCGTCGAGCTCATGAAGTCGAAGCTTGATAACAAGTTATAGAACTCGATAGCACGCTCTTCACGATTTAACTCATTGATTGCCAAGCCCATGGCGACGCGCATATAGAAGGCTTGCGGTAATTCAAAGCGCGTGCCATCGAAGTGAATGAAGTAACGGTCATATAACGTTTGCAGACCTAAGTAGGTGAACTCAAAGTCTAATTCTGGTTTAAGTGCATTACCCAGTCGATCTAAGTCAAACAAACCTAATTCAGAGTCAATCAGTTCTTTTTCAATCGCTGTTGAGATGTAGGTTTTGAAATAGTCACTATACAAATCACCCATTTCTTGTTGGGATGCTTGTTTTGGCATTTTGTAAACAAATGTCAGTGCTTCACGACGAATACCATCCATCAGCAGGCGAGCAGCCAGTGTGCTGTAGGCAGGATCTTTTTCGATGAAGGTACGTGCAGCCATAACCAATGCTTTTTCGACGTCAGCCTCTTTAACGCCGTCAAACAAGTTACGTTGTGTGTCGCGTAAAATAGCATCACGATTAACTTCTGCCAGACCTTCACAGGCTTCTGTAATCAGATTGTGTAAACGGTCAATGTCTAGAGGTTGACGAGAGCCATCAGCTGCTGTGACGTGCAGGGGAGATTCGTTAGCAGGCTGGGGATGTTTCTTTTCTTCTTCAGCACGTTTTTCTGATTGTTTTTCACGATATACAACGTAAGAACGAGCGACTTTGTATTCGCCTTCACGCATCAGGGCCAATTCGACCTGATCTTGAATATCTTCGATGTGAACGGTGCCACCGTCATCAATACGACGTAAAAGGTTGTCGGTAACTTGTTTGGTCAGTTTCGCCACTGTGTCGTGAATACGACGACTGTCTTTTGCTGAATCACCTTCAACAGCCAAAAAGGCTTTAGTAATAGCGACAGCAATTTTGCTGCTATCAAACTCGGTGACTTTACCGTTACGACGGATAACGCTGTATCCACTTTCGGATGCTGATGAGGTATAAACGGGTTGTGCTGTTTCGCTCGCCATAATTGAAATCCCTGCAATAATGTTTAAATAATCAAAAAAACATAAAACCACTAGAGGTTGTGGTTTTGAAATGATTGAACCACAAGATAGTGTGTTTTTGAAGGCTTGGCAAGTGGAGATTTTGCACATAAATTGTGCACTTTTTGTGGATAACTTGCTGTGGGTTTAGAGCTAAGTCAGCGCCTATGCGGGATCACAGCTTTTGTTACTTTTTGGTGCTCGAAAAAACTTTTTTTATTACGGTAAAAAATGCAAATTTTGCCGTGTCTGCTCCAAGGGGGACGGGCATCATACTGGTACTGATTGTTTTGTTCAACCAGCACCAGAAGACTTTTTGCTAAACGCTTAAGAACTAGAATGTTTCTGTGACAGAGACGGCTGACGGGTGCATCAGTTGATGTGCTTTCTTAAGATTCTTGCGACCATCTGTCTGTACAATCAGCGTCCATAGATTCTGACGCTTTGCGGAAACCGTATCGTTGATTAGCGGATCGTGATCGGGGCGTAATGAGACTAATCCGGCCAATAACATGCCAACAAATGTACCGACAACCGCGAGTGCGATATAGGTATAGAGTGGGCTGGACTGGGTCATCATTGGGCCAGATGCCACCAGAGCACTGGCGATGGCCAAGCCAACTAATAATCCGATACCACCAAAGATAAAGTGAGAACGGGCGATAAAACGTGCAATCGCTTTGGATTCAGGTTCGATTTTTTCACTGGTATGGTTGTCTTTGGGCTGAATCATTTCGATGTCTTGCTGTTTGAAATGACCGTCATTTACCAGAGTTTGTTTGGCTTCTAACGCTTTTTGTTCATCATCAAATACAGCAGCCAGCTTGCTTGGTTTACTTTCTTGGTTGATTTGCATATCCATAAGGCAATCTCCTTTTTTGGGGTAAACACAATATAGGAGACAATAGAAACGAAGCAGATATCCTTATCTGCTTATATTTTTTGGAATTTATCAGGAATTTATCGTGTACTGACGCTGAAAACACCAACGAGCTGACTGAGTTTTTGTGCGGTATTTTTTACCATGACAGAGCGATGCTGTAACGCATCAATGGCCTGTGTCATCAGGCTAGCTGATTGACCGACGTCTCTCGCGGTTACACCGTGTAACTGGCTATTTTGATCCAGTTGCTTGATGGTGGAAAACATTTGCTCAACAAGTTGATGAAGTTGCGTATTTTCTGACGAGGCTTCTTCTGTTTTCTTTAAGCTACGATCGACATTCTCCACACCAGACTCCATGAATTTATACGCATCTAAGGTTTCCGACTGGATGGTTTCAATCATTTGTCGAATTTCATCTGCTGATGTAGCTGTTCTCTGAGCAAGATTTCTCACTTCGTCAGCCACAACTGAAAATCCTCGGCCATGATCACCGGCACGAGCTGCCTCGATAGCAGCATTAAGTGCGAGTAAGTTGGTTTGATTAGTAATTTCAGTGATGACGCCAATGATATTGCCAATTTCTGCTGTCCTACTATGCAGTGATTGTACGGCTTTAGCAGAGGTTTCCACGACATCACGTATTTCTTGTGTACCACTTCGTACGGACTCGTATTGCACTCTGGCTTCATGAACGACTTCATCCATGGCTTTTTTCATGGACTCAGCAGTGGTTGATGCATTCCCAATATCGCGCATTTGCTCTTCTAACAATTGCAGCATTCTTTCTATTGCTGTCGCGACTTCATTAGAAACATGAAGCGCTTCTCGGTTTGTTTCGAGCATGGCTTCATTGGTGTGACTGACATTGGTGCTGGTTATAATGACTTGGCCAACTATACCATCAAGATTATCAATGAAACTATTAATCCAACGTCCCATATCACCGGTCTCATCATTGACAAATGTGGTGTTATCAAGCCTTTGTGCAAGATTACCTTCACCTTCAGCGATGGTTTGAATAACGTGGGTCATTTCATCAAGACGATTGGCGAGTGGGTTGGTTGTCAACTTTTTGTACATAACTGCAATGACACCGATCATGGCTATAGATATGGCATTGACACCAATTACAGGCATTGTGGTGAAGGCGTGTAGTGCCATATTGGTACCTAGCAAAACAAACATTGATGTGACAAAACCTTCCATTAGGCTGACATTGACCGAGCGGCGTCTGTAGACTTCTTCTAAATCACCCTCACACATCATGCCCCAGCGATCTGGCGAACCTCTAAGCTGGAAAGTAACGCCTTTCCCAATGACCGGAATATGACGATAATCAGAATAACCAGGATAGGTAACAAATAAGTTTTCACCGTTACGAATAGTTTCACGGACACCGGGATGAAGTTCGTTGGTAGCCGGATCGGTAAAGCGAATTTCAAATTCAGTGTGGCGTTGGATTTTTACTGTACCGAAGCCTGTATGAATCCCACTTTTCAGGTTTTCCCCATGGGAAAATGTATCATCCTCAAACCGAGAGCGAGATAGGGCAATGCCTTGTTGTAACCCAGATTCGAACTTGGATTCCACCATAAAGATGTAGTTATCGCCAGACTCGGGATAGATGTGACCCGCTTCCCGTTGAATAAGGTCTCCTAATACATCATTAGGAACACGTCCACATACAGCCCCAACGGTTTCCCCATCGGTAATCAATGGATGATAGAACATGAGCGTGACTTCATCATGAAACTTCGAACTTGAAGGACCAATATCTAGCGTTAATTTATCGATGTAAGGTCCATGTAAAAACTGACTGCTAATACCTTGTTTTATTGCCTCAGAAGACAAGTCGGATTTGTTGATATGAGGTGAATAGGTTGATTGAGTGACCGTACCATGGATATCAATCGTGAATATTTCAGAGAAATCAGGCGCTGCATGGAGCCTATCCAGTAATAATGATGAGGGTAATTCTGGATAACATGCTGTCAACTGTTCTGCGAGAAAGGCCATTTGATTCCAATGATTGTCTGCCCATTGGTGGAGAATCTTGACGCGTGTTGCCGCAATTCCCTCAAATGTTTTTTCTACTTTTTGGCAGTTATGTCGATTAAGTCGGCATGACCAGGACATGGCCAGTTTCCCGGTCGGGCCGAACCAAGGTAACCACGTTTTTTCTTTGTGGCTTAGATTCATTGAAGTACTTCGTAATGGACTTATTGTTACCCCTAACAGTGTTATTCATTACTGCCAGAGCAAAAAACAGACCAATACGAATAGTATCTATTTTGGTATACCTACAAAGAGGTAGTAATAATAAAAAGCACGAATTAAGTGCGAACGAGCTATGAAAGCGATCCATTGTGGCGCTGTAGAGATATGGCCAAGTCCTCTGATGGATGAGTTTATAAGTTCGATATGGCGTCTTTAACCTCATCAAGGTGTTGTTTGACCTTTACATTGCGCCACTCTTGCTGAAGTACACCATTTTCATCAATGAGAAATGTACTTCTTACGATGCCCATGTGTTCTTTACCGTAGAGTTTTTTGAGCTTGATGACATCGAATAAGCGGCAAGCTTCCTCTTCAGAGTCTGATAATAAGTCGAATGGAAATGATTGTTTGGTTTTGAAGTTTTCATGCATACGAAGACTGTCGCGTGAAATACCAAAAATGATGGTGTTGTGCTCAGTGAAGAAGTCGATATTATCGCGGAAATTTTGACCCTCGAGTGTACAGCCGGGCGTATTATCTTTCGGATAAAAATAAATTAAGACGCGTTTGCCTTTCATGGCTGAAAGTTGGAAAGTTTTATCGCCTGTGCTTGGCAATGTAAAGTCTGGGACAGCTTCACCTACTTTAACTTGTGTCATCTTAGTCGTCCTGTTTGATTAGATTGAGAAAGAAAAGTACCTTACACAATTCAGTCGGATCTTGTCATCAACAGGCAGGCAAAGTACCATGCCTGTTATTTTTTCGGAGTCATTTAAATATGTTTAGCGGCAGTATGGTAGCTCTTGTCACACCCATGCAGGCAGATGGTGCCTTGGATGTTGACAGCCTGCGAAAGCTGGTCGAGTTTCATATCAGCCAGGGCACAGATGCCATTGTCGCTGTTGGTACGACCGGTGAATCTGCAACCTTGAGCGTAGAAGAACACTGTGACGTGATTCGTCTGGTGGTGGAACAAGTGAATGGGCGTATCCCCGTGATTGCCGGTACTGGTGCCAACTCGACTTCAGAAGCTATTGAACTGACTCAATCAGCAAAAGATCTTGGTGTTGATGCTGTTTTGCTTGTTGCGCCTTATTACAACAAACCGACTCAGCAGGGCATGTATCTCCATTTCAAAGCCATCGCTGAAGCAGTCAATATTCCACAAATCTTATATAACGTGCCAGGTCGCACTGCATCTGATTTGCTACCTGAAACGGTTGGAAGGTTATCAGAGCTTTCCAATATTATTGGCATCAAAGAAGCTACTGGCGATGTTTCTCGTGTTCAGCAAATTAAACAATTATCACGAGAAGGCTTTGCTCTTTACACTGGTGAAGATGCCAACACTGTCGATTTCATATTGGCAGGCGGTCAGGGGGTGATTTCTGTCACCGCAAATGTCGCGCCTAAACTCATGCATGAAATGTGTCAGGCTGCTTTAGCTGGGAATGAGACTTTGGCTCGCGACATTAATTCAAAATTAGTGGCTCTGCATCAATTCTTGTTTGTCGAGTCAAATCCCATACCCGTAAAATGGGCTTTGAACGAAATGAGACTTATTTCTAGTGGCATTCGTTTGCCAATGACGGTATTGTCTGAGAATTATCATCAATCTGTGCGTGATGCATTGAACACTGCCGGTGTTCTCAACTAAATTCAAGTGAGTGAACTGTATTAAATGAACGTAAAATTATTTAAACAAACATCGCTGGTTGTCATGATGACGACTGCTCTAACTGCTTGTGGTGCTTTCTCATCATTAGATGAAGTGGTTCCAGATAACACACAGAAATACCGTAAAGCTGAAACTATGCCACCTCTCGATGTGCCGCCCGATTTAAGCACTAGTCGAATTAAAGATGACATCTCTGGTAAGCAGACAAATACAGCGACATACTCTGAATTTGAAGAAGCGGCAACCAACCCATTAGCTGCAAAATACAACATTACGCCTGAATCCAAACCTGCATTATCAGGTGAAGGTGCAGACCGTCATCTTGTTGTGCCTGGTGACCGTGAAGTGACTTGGCAACGTATCATCGATTTTTGGGCGACTAAAGATTTAGGGATTGCACGTGCTGATGACCGTATTGGTCTGATGGATACCACAGCTGATGCAGATGGTTATGTTTACCGCATCCGAATGGAACGTGGTGATACCTCTAAGATGGCCAATATCTATTTAGGAAGTGCCGACAGTGAACAAGCTAATAACCAGAAAGATGAAGCGATGCTTCGTCAATTAGCTGATTATTTAGGCACGCTGTACCAGCAAGATATGGAGCAATTCAAACTGGCAACCCCAGCGCCACCACCTGAAGAAACAGCTCGTGTATTACTGATGGATGATAGTAATGGTCAGCAAAGTTTATTGATCGAGCAGGGTTTCTCAACCGTTTGGGGGCGTGTAGGACGTGTCCTTGATAGCAAAGGCTTCTCAGTTGAAGATCGTGATCGTAGCAAAGGTCAGTATTTTGTCCGCTACATTGATCCATTCAAGCAAGCCGAAGAAGATGATGAGGGCATGCTGGATAAACTGGCCTTCTGGCGTGATGATGTAGAGAAAAAACCAAACGAATACTACTACATTAAGTTGCTGTCAGATGCTGATCAAACACGTGTAATGGTATTAGACTCAAATGAAGTACGTACTTCTGATGACTCTGCCAAACGTTTGTTAGATCTGATTCAGGAACAACTTGCACCATAATGCGATTTGCTTCCCTTGGAAGTGGTAGTCGAGGTAATGCGACACTGGTAACAGCTGGAAAAACCACAGTCATGATTGACTGTGGTTTTTCTGCTCGTGAAGCTGAGAAACGTTTACGGAAACTGGGCGTCGATCCTTACCAGCTATCTGCTTTATTAGTTACACATGAGCATGCCGATCATATGGCTGGTATACGTGTGATGGCTCGAAAATTTCGTTTGCCTGTCTATACCACACCGGGTACGGCCGGTTGTTTGCCAGTTGATATCGCAGCGCATATTAAGACATTCAATTGCCATGAAACATTCAGCATTAATGATTTAGAAGTTGAACCATTTCCTGTGCCACATGATGCACGAGAGCCTAGCCAGTTTGTTTTTGGTAATGGTCAACACCGCTTAGGTTTGCTGACGGATGTCGGCTCCATCACACCGTTGATTGAGGAAACATTATCTGGCTGTAATGCCTTACTGTTAGAGGCCAATCACGATATGATGATGCTGGAGCAGGGGGAATATCCTGAACATCTTAAGCGGCGTGTTGGTGGCAGACTGGGACATTTAAATAACGTGCAATCCGCCTCATTACTTGAGAAAATTGACACCACAAACTTGCAGCATATTATGGCAATGCATATTTCAGAAAAAAACAATTGTCCATCGCTTGTTGTGCCGTTACTAGCTGACGCACTGGCTTGTGAACATGATTGGATTGGCATTGCAGACCAAGAGGCCGGTTTTGACTGGCGTGAAATAACTAACCGCTAAGAGATAGCTGATGCAAAAGAAACAAGAATTGTATTCTGGTAAAGCCAAAAGTGTTTTTGCTACAGATAATGAAGATTATGTCGTACTGAGCTTTCGTGATGATACGTCTGCATTTGATGGTGAAAAAGTCGAACAGTTAAATCGTAAAGGCATGGTCAATAACAAGTTTAATGCGTTCATCATGCAATATTTGGCTGATAAAGGCATTCCAACTCACTTCGAAGAGCTGTTGAACGATACGGAATCCTTGGTTAAAAACATGCAAATGGTGCCGGTTGAATGTGTGGTACGGAATGTGGCCTCTGGTAGCTTGGTTCGTCGCCTTGGCGTCGAAGATGGACTTGCGCTCAATCCTCCCGTGTTTGAATTTTTTCTTAAGAATGATGCGTTACATGATCCGATGATCAACGAGTATCACATCGAAACATTCGGCTGGGCTAAAGCTGAAGATATAAGCAAAATGAAAGAGTTAACGTTTAAAGTTAATGAACATTTACAGAAGCTATTTGCCGATGCCGGCATGATTTTAGTGGACTATAAACTAGAGTTTGGCTTGTTCAAAGGTCAGATCTTTTTAGGTGATGAGTTTAGTCCAGATGGCTGTCGTCTGTGGGATGCAGAAACACGTAAAAAACTGGATAAAGACCGTTTTAGACAAGGTCTGGGTGGTGTCATTGAAGCCTATGAAGAAGTGGCACAACGTATCGGTGTGACGCTATAGAATAAAGTCATTCAAGGTTCATTTCGTTGTATGCGAAATGAACCTTTTTCCAAATATATATTTCCGATGCATGAACAGCCAAGCTGTTTGTATACACAAGCTTGTGTACTCATTTATGATGTTTCTGTTTCTATAAAAACTGGAGTTTTGAATGAAAACACCAGATTTACCTCAAAATGAACAAGAAAGGTTATCGACATTACAATCGTTGACTATCCTTGATTCGGCTCCCGACGAACGCTTTGATCGTCTCACAAGAATCGCCATTAAGTTATTTGATGTGCCAGTTGCGCTCGTCAGTATTGTTGATAAAAATCGCCAATGGTTTAAGTCCTGCCAGGGATTAGATATTACTGAGACGCCACGTGATCTGTCTTTTTGTGGACACGCGATTTTGGGCGATGGCGCCTTTGTTGTTGAAGATACGCATAAGGATGAACGTTTCATCGACAATCCGCTATTAATTGGTCAAAAGCATATACGCTTTTATGCTGGCTATCCCATTCGTTATCTTGATGGCAGTAAGCTAGGTACGTTGTGTATTAAAGATGTGAGGCCAAGACATTTCAGTGACGAAGATCGAGCACTACTTAAAGACCTAGCAACCATAGTTGAACACGAGATTCAAGCCGTTGAGTTGGCGACCATGGATGAGCTAACAGGCATATTAAACCGTCGAGGTTTTAATATGTCTGCCGCAAAATCTCTGAGTATATGCAGACGTGGTGGACTACCCGTTGCCCTGGCTTTTCTTGATCTGAATGAATTTAAACCCATCAACGATAAGTTTGGTCATGCAGAGGGGGATAAGGCACTACGTCAATTTGCAACGATCTTAGATGATGTTGGCAGAGATTCAGATATCGTCGCGAGAATGGGCGGAGACGAATTTGTTATTCTGCTGGTTGATGCTGATCAAAAAGCGGTTGATGAAGTGATGAAACGTTTTTCAAAGCAAGTTGAAGCATCTAATAAACAGCGCGAACTTGGCTATGACATTACTTTTTCATACGGTGTCGTATTGATGGACTCAGACAAACATCAAGGTATTGAAGATTTACTTTCTGAAGGTGATGTCTTGATGTATAAACGCAAACGCAAGCAAAGCCGTTAGATTAACTAACGACTTTCCAAGCTATCTGATTTCCCGCCCGCATGGGTACCAATGAACTGTCTGCAAAAGGTAATGTTTGAGGAACGTCCCAGCTTTCTTTTACTAACGTTATTTGAGTCTGATTTCTAGGTAAGTGATAGAAATCAGGTCCATTAAAGCTGGCAAACATTTCTAATTTATCTAATGCATTTGCTGCCTCAAATGCTTCTGCATACAACTCAATCGCGGCATGAGCGCTATATATGCCGGCACAACCACAGCTTGATTCCTTACCTGCTCTAGGATGAGGCGCGCTATCCGTGCCTAGAAAGAATTTCTTACTGCCACTGGTCGCTGCTTTAATCAAAGCCTGTTGGTGTGTATTTCTCTTTAATACAGGTAAGCAGTAGTGGTGTGGCCTTATACCTCCCACCAGAAGATCATTTCTATTTAACAGTAAGTGATGAGGGGTGATAGTTGCAGCAATATGGTCAGCAGCGCTAGCAACAAACTCAGCGGCATTGGATGTCGTGATATGCTCAAAGACGATTCTCAGTTCAGGAAAATCTTTTATCAGAGGGATTAATATCTGATCGATAAAAACTTTCTCGCGATCAAATACATCTATCTCGGGCGAAGTGACTTCACCATGCACAAGTAGTGGTATGCCGAGGTTTTGCATCGCCTCTAATGCCTGATAGCAATGACTAAGTTCAGTGACACCCGCATCTGAATTTGTCGTGGCACCTGCTGGATATAATTTGACACCATGAACGATTCCACTCTCGTGAGCACGATAAATTTCATCGGCAGAGGTGTTATCGGTGAGATACAATGTCATTAAAGGTTCAAACTGACTGTGTTCAGGCCTGTTTTCTATTATTCTGGCTCTGTAATCAGCGGCCAATGCAGTCGTCGTTACAGGTGGTTGGAGATTTGGCATGACGATGGCACGGCCAAAGACTCGAGCTGTGTCAGAAACTGTGCGTTTTAGTGCCAGATCATCGCGCAAGTGTAAGTGCCAGTCGTCAGGACGAGTTAATGTAATTTGCTTAGATTTTAATTGTGTCATAGCGTTAAATTATGCCACAGCAAATGCATTAAGGATAAATAGATCTTTTATGGGCAGAAAAGGCGACAGACCTTATTCTTGACCTTATCACGCATTACAAGTAACTTTACACGTTTACAATTTTTTAGCTCACTAAAAAGAACGGCATACATATAAGGGGAACACGTGGAATTAAGTGGTGCCGAGATATTAGTTCAATGTCTCAAAGACGAAGGTGTTGAATACCTTTTCGGGTATCCT
>CENM01039755.1_pt1 | contig 26894 bp, 20 predicted proteins | sample 530261 | NCBI WGS metagenome assembly CENM01 (sample SAMEA2619854, study PRJEB7988) | marine metagenome | biome: marine biome (ENVO:00000447); feature: deep chlorophyll maximum layer (ENVO:xxxxxxxx); material: "saline water (ENVO:00002010), including plankton (ENVO:xxxxxxxx)" | depth 80 m
GAATATAAAAAAGATAGCTTTTTCAATGGGTTGGAGCTGGCTGCTTTAAAAGGAAAGAAAATAGAAGTGTGCTCTGATTGACAGTTTTATCAGATATGTATTGCCGTTTATTATCTTTGAAGTATTTTTACCTCTTTGAATTTGCTTCTACTTCTTCCACCTTCAATATTGATATTACTACAAACATCGCTATACAGAGGGTCAATCGCCAAGTTTTATATAGTTTTGCCAACATTCTGTTTTGAAATGTTCAAAAATAACTTTCGCAGTTTATCTCTTATTGAGCTTAAGGCTCTACCCCTTGCTATCTAGTCTTGGTAGACGGTTTTTGCTATAATCACCCTTTTATTGCATTACTTATTTTTGCTGATTATCTGTATTAGATAGATGACAAAGTTCTGTCTATGATGTCGTTATTGGTTAAACACTCTTGAATAACCAATAAAACCCACAATATATAGCAGTACAAAGCAGTAGCAAGTAATGTGTCACTCTTACTATATATCACAATGATTAGATATAATTGATGCGGTCTTACGGTTATATGATTGATGGTTGCAATCATCACTGCCAACGGACCTAATAACAGGCGAATAGATTATGGTAGCGATTACTTTACCCGATGGTAGCGTGAAAAACTTCGAAGGTCATACAACAGTCATGGAAGTGGCGCAAAGTATTGGGGCAGGGCTCGCTAAAGCGACAGTTGCTGGACGTGTCAATGGTCACCTAGTAGATGCGTACGATCCTATCGTCGCTGATGCCAACGTTGAAATCGTGACACCAAAAGACGATGACGGTGTCGATATCATTCGTCACTCATGCGCTCACTTATTAGGTCATGCAGTTAAACAGCTATATCCTGATGTGAAGATGGTCATTGGTCCTGTTATTGATGATGGTTTTTATTACGATATCTTTAGTGAAACGCCATTTACGCCTGAGCACATGGAAGCTATTGAAAAACGCATGATGGAGCTGATCAAGCAAGATTATGACGTTATCAAAAAAATGACGCCACGTGCCGAAGCAATTGAGATCTTTGAATCACGTAACGAAGACTATAAGCTAAAACTGATTAATGATATGCCAGGTGAAGAAGCTTTTGGTCTGTATCATCATCAAGAATACGTCGATATGTGCCGTGGCCCGCATGTGCCCAATACGCGCTTTTTGAAAGTATTTAAACTGACCAAAATGTCAGGTGCCTATTGGCGCGGTGATGCGAAAAACGAGCAACTGCAACGTATTTATGGTACTGCTTGGGCTGATAAAAAACAGCTAAAAGCCTATATCCAGCGTATTGAAGAAGCAGAAAAACGTGACCATCGTAAAATTGGTAAAGCGTTAAACCTATTTCATATGCAAGAGCAAGCCCCAGGTATGGTGTTCTGGCATGCCAATGGCTGGACAATTTATCAAGTACTTGAGCAATATATGCGTAAAGTACAATACGATAACGGCTACGAAGAGATCAAAACGCCACAAATCGTTGATCGCAGTCTGTGGGAGCGCTCAGGACATTGGGGCAACTACGCAACTAATATGTTCACGACCTCTAGTGAAAATCGTGATTATGCCGTAAAACCAATGAACTGCCCTTGTCATGTGCAAGTGTTCAATCAAGGCTTAAAGTCTTACCGTGATTTGCCACTACGTATGGCAGAATTTGGTTCTTGCCATCGTAACGAGCCATCAGGTTCATTGCACGGTCTGATGCGCGTACGTGGTTTTACGCAAGATGATGCTCATATCTTTTGCACGCAAGCACAGATTCAGCAAGAAGTAGCAGAATTTATCAAGCTAACGCTTGCTGTCTATGAAGATTTTGGCTTCGATAACATTATTATGAAGCTCTCTACTCGTCCCGAAAAACGTGTTGGTAGTGATGAGTCTTGGGACTTTGCAGAAAAGGCGTTAGCAGATGCGCTTGATAGCTCAGGCCTAGACTGGGATTATCTACCTGGCGAAGGCGCTTTCTATGGTCCAAAGATTGAGTTTAGTCTAAAAGACTCGTTAGGTCGTATTTGGCAATGCGGTACCATTCAGGTAGATCCCAATATGCCTGAGCGCCTCGATGCTGAGTTCGTCAATGAGCAGAACGATCGTGAAGTGCCTATTATGTTGCACCGTGCCATCTTAGGGTCATTTGAGCGCTTCATTGGTATTTTGATCGAACACTATGCTGGTTGGATGCCAGTATGGCTAGCACCGCAACAAGTTGTGGTCATGAACATCACTGATAAGCAAGCTGATGCCTGTGAAAACGTGGTTAGTGAGCTCAAAAATGCAGGTTTGCGTGCCGTTAGCGACTTGCGTAACGAAAAGATTGGATTTAAGATACGAGAGAAAACATTAGAACGTATTCCCTATATGCTAGTATTAGGGGATAAAGAAGTGGAATCGGGCAGTGTCAACGTCCGAACGCGCGAAGGTGAGAACCTTGGCGTGATGAGTGTTTCTGAATTTATTACATTAGTACAGACCGCTGTCAGTAAAAAAGGCCGACAGACCCCAAAAACAGATGAGGAGTAATACCTATTAAACAGTCCAACCGTTTGAACATCAACGAAGATATCAACGTCAAAGAAGTCCGTCTCGTCAAAGAAGATGGCGAGCAAATGGGTGTGGTTGATATCGCAACCGCGATGAAAGCGGCACGTGATGAAAACCTAGATTTGGTTGAATTAGTTCCTGAAGCTAAGCCGCCAGTATGTAAGATCATGGATTATAAACATTTCCTCTATGATCAAAAGCAAAAGGCTAAAGAAGCTAAGAAAAACCAAAAGCAGACTCAGCTCAAAGAGATGAAGCTACGTCCTAGTACCGAAGAAGCCGATTATCAGGTTAAACTGAGAAAAATTATCAGCTTCTTGGAAGATCAAGACAAAGTTAAAATTAGCATCCGTTTCCGCGGACGTGAAATGGCGCACCAAGATCTTGGTCGCAAACAACTTGATCGTATCATTGAAGATACTGCTGATATCTCAAACGTCGAACAATATCCTAAGATGGAAGGTCGCCAAATGGGTATGCTGCTTGGACCTACAAAGAAAAAATAGTCTTTTATGAGATTGCTTTAAGTAGTGGCTGTCAGTCCATATAGTTATTTATAAATCTAACCATCAATATGCTACGGGATATTGATGGTTTTTTATTATTTGGACTGCCTACTGTCTCTTTTAAATGTATTTAGCCAGATATAATTGGCTGACGCTATTTTACAAAATCTACCTTCTCAACTATTTGATTACGCGGTAGTCTAAAGATCTGTTTTATATTTGCTAATCAGCATTTATCAAAATTTTTAGTCAGTGTACAACAATAATCTATATCACGACCAATAGAGTCGTTTATAAAAACACTGCTTTTATCTGACATCAAGGGAACTTTCATGCAAGAATTAACACCACCAGAAAACGCCACAACTCCTAGTATCTCTCTCACAGCGCCTGAACCTGTCAAAGAAATACAAAAAAGTGAAGCCGATCAAATGGTTAAGTTGGATGAAAGCCAAATTCCGGAGCTGGATGCCAAAGTGGATGCGTTCGTCGATCACGTGATTACTAACTCCGTGCACAGTCCAGAATTTCAGCAAAACGTCCAATCCATTCATAATCTGGGCACCAAAGAGATTCGTGAATCCGCTCAAGTCTCTAATCGTATGCTTGAGCTACCGGCCAAAAGCCTCAATGACAGCTTGTTTGATAACTCCCCTATCGCCAAATCTTTAACCGAATTACGCGGTATCGTCGAGGACTTAGATCCAAGCAAAAAAGAGCTGACTAATTCACGTAAGCTATTCGGTCTGATTCCATTTGGTAATAAAGTGCAAGACTATTTCCGTCAGTATGAGTCAGCGCAATCGCATATCAATGCAGTAGTAACCAGTTTATATAACGGTAAAGATGAATTGCTCAAAGACAATGCAATGATTGAGCAAGAAAAAGTTAATATGTGGGAGCTGATGCAGTCTATACGCCAGTATATCTATGTTGGCAAAAAGATAGATGAGCAACTAGAGCAAAAAGTCTACGCCATAGAAGCGACTGATCCTGAAAAAGCGCGTATTATCAAAGAAGAGATGCTGTTTTATGTGCGTCAAAAAAACACTGACTTTTTAACTCAGTTGGCCGTCAACGTACAAGGTTATCTAGCGCTCGACACCATCCGTAAAAACAATCTAGAGCTGATTAAAGGGGTTGATCGAGCAACGACGACCACTGTTTCAGCACTACGTACGGCGGTGGTAGTTGCTCAAGCCATGACCAATCAAAAGCTGGTACTTGATCAGATTACGGCATTGAATAAAACCACGAGTAGCTTGATTGAATCAACCTCTGCCATGCTTAAGCGTCAGTCAGGTGAGATTCATGAACAAGCAACAAGTAGTAGCATTGAGCTTGATAAACTGCAAAATGCCTTCAATAATGTCTATGACACCATGGATATGATTAGTAATTATAAAATCGAAGCATTAGAAAATATGAAACAAACGGTCAATAGCTTGACCACTGAAGTCGATAAAGCACAGAAATACCTGGATAAATCAAATCAAACCACAGTGCTAGAAGTCTCAAAAGAGCTAGACAGTAAAAAAATCATCAATCAATCAAGCAGTGTTGATATCGATATTTGATTGATCCCAATAGCGTTCATTTAAAAATGCAACGCTTTCTGCTATTGAAGGCACATAAGGCAATTGACGCAAGATATTGCGCTGCCGTTCGTGTTAAGATAGTCACTATTAATAATTTAAAAAATAGATACGGTAATTTATGAGTTGGAATGATCCAAACGCCTCAAGTGAGGCACAAAAATACGACAACCCAATCCCTAGTCGTGAGTTGATACTCAGTACGATTGGTGAGCATGGGGAAGTCACTCACAAGCAGCTGGCGCAGATCTTTGAGATTGAAGATCCAGATCAGTTTGATGCTTTGGGCAATCGCCTAAAAGCCATGGCACGCGACGGTCAAGTCAATCGCGAAGGCCGTCCCTATCGCTATCGCACAGTCACTAAGCAAGATATCGTTACAGGCACCGTATCTGCACATCCAAAAGGCTTTGGCTTTGTGGTGCTAAGTGATATGCCAGATTTATTTTTGCATGAAAAACAAATGCGCTGGGTATTCAATGGCGATACAGTAGCAGCAGTTGGCACGTCAACAGACAATCGCGGTCGTACTGAAGGTCGTATTGTCGATGTGATTGAGCGCCGCCAGAACAACTTTATCGGTACACTTGCGCGTGATGAAGAGGGCTTTTGTGTTGAGCTTGGTAGTCCAAACAGTCATCAACCAATCACTGTCACTGATGATAATGTCCAAGCCCTCAATATCAAACAAGGCGCGCCTGTCAAAGTCGATATCATCGACTGGCCGAACCAGCATGAATTTGCCACTGGCAAAATCACTGAGGTATTGTCTGATGATAACGATCGAGAGCTGATTATTGAGACCACTTTACTCAACTATGATATCCCATCAGATTTCAGTGAAGCGGCGCTCAAACAAGCTGCTGAATATCAAGAACCAACTGAGAAAGACATAAAAGGTCGCAAAGATTTGCGTCATCTGCCACTCGTTACTATCGATGGTGAAGATGCTCGTGACTTCGATGATGCCGTATTTGCTGAGAAGCGCTCAGGCGGCAACTACCGCGTCGTGGTCGCAATTGCGGATGTCAGCTACTATGTCACGCCAAACTCTCCACTAGATCAAGATGCTTACGAGCGCGGTACGTCTGTATACTTCCCGCATCGTGTGATTCCGATGCTCCCTGAAGTCCTCTCTAATGGCCTGTGTTCATTGAACCCTAACCTTGATCGTCTATGCATGGTGGCTGATATTAAAGTATCACGTGCAGGTAAGGTCACAGGATATGAGTTTTATCCATCAGTGATGCACTCACAAGCGCGTCTCACGTATAACCAAGTGAACGACTATTTTGTCAATCCGACTGATAAGAGACTTCCTAAATCATTAACGGGCAATAAAGACGTCAAAAAATCGATTGATACATTGCATCAGCTTTATGAGTTACTGCTCAAAAAACGTGAAGAGCGTCATGCCATGGAGTTTGAGACGGTCGAAACCTACATCAAATTTAATGAAAAAGGCGGGATTGACGCTATATTACCGCGTACTCGCGGTGACTCTCAGAAGCTGATTGAAGAGTGTATGCTCCTCGCTAATACCTGCGCGGCAAACTTTGCACTCAAACATGAGCTGCCAGTCTTATATCGTAACCACGATAAGCCTGATAATGAAAAATCAATGCGTATTCACGAATATGCAAAAAACTTTGGCCTACCCTTCCCAGAAGAGAATCCAACGCAAGCCGATTATCAGCGTATTATTGAAGCAACCAAAGACAGACCAGATGCGATTAGCATTCATAGCATGTTGCTGCGCTCGATGATGCAGGCAAATTATGCCCCTGACAATATTGGTCACTTCGGCTTGGCTTATGATGAATATAGCCACTTTACCTCGCCGATTCGCCGTTATCCAGATCTAATGCTGCATCGTGCGATCAAAGCAAAAGTAACAAACAGCAAGCAACCTGTCATGGATTTTTCACTTGACGGCGCGGGTACACAGACGTCTGATACAGAGCGCCGTGCAGAAAAAGCATCTCGCTTTGTAGAGTCTTGGCTCAAGTGTCATTATATGACGGATCATGTCGGTGAAGAGTTCGAAGGGGTTGTGACGACCGTGACCAACTTCGGCCTATTCGTTACGTTGACTGATCTATACATCGATGGCTTGGTACATATCTCCAATGTGGGCGATGATTTCTTTGTTTATGATGAGCAGCAACAGCAGCTCATCGGCAAAGACAAGGGCAAGCTGTTTGGACTTGGTGACTTGGTCAAGGTACAGGTTGCTGGCGTCAACATGGACTTACTGCAAATTGATTTTGATTTGAAAGAAAAACTTCAGTCTAGTGCCATGAATCAGACCAAAAAACAGCCTGCCAAAAAACAGCCGTCTAAGAAAGGTCCAGCAAAGAGAAGTAGTCGTAGAAGCTCTAGCAAAAAAAAGCTAATCTGAAACTGTAGCACCATAAATAAAAAAGGGCTAACGATAACGTTGGCCCTTTTTTATGCTTTGTTATTTATAGTTTTAGGTTAAATATTTTTTTACTGTGCATTACTCATCTGTTCCAAACGATCTTGCTCAGATTGCTGTGCTTGATCGATTTTATTGGTTGCATCATCTAAAATGGCTTTTGGCTGTTCGCCAAGTGGTTTGCTGGCGATATTTGCAGAGCTATTCTTAAAGCTATCTGCATCAGATACAGCTGCTGTAGGCTGTTCAGAAACAGTACTGCTAATGGCAACCTCTCTGTTTTTCTCATGACTATTGCCATTGATGATGTTAAAACCAAGCAATGCTACGATGCCGATTACGGCAAATATGATTACATGCTTCATTTCCATAAAAAATCTCGACTTTGATTAATTACCAAATATGAGTTCCATTGCACTTTTTGTGCCTACTTTTAAACCTACTATCTCTTACTATTCTTGCGGACTATTATTATTGAGTAAATCCGTTTCATCTGAGCTTTGAGCAATCTCTTGCTCGACCTTTTCCATCAGCTTGTCATCAGGGCGAGCATCGAGGACCTCATCAGCATTACGGCCTTGCAAAATAACTTTGGCTCGCGCCTTCGCTTGCTTTTTATCTTTATCATCAACAGGATTCTCATTATCTTGATGGGTAAGAGTAGGCTCAGGCATGGTTGAGGTAATCGTCATGTCAGATTTAGCGCTGCTCGTACTGTTCTGCATATGTTCAATGGCTTTCTCTAATTTGTCATTAAACCGTAAACGATAAATGGGTTCAGGCAAGCTAAAGCCTTCGTTTTCTAGTGCATGTTTGGTCTCTCTGATGGCAATACTACGCGCTTTAGCAAAGTCGGTTTCTGATTGATCTACCCAAACCTGAAACTCTAAAACGATATTAGAATCACCGACATTGATAATGACGGCAATCGCTTTAGGCTCATCCAATACAAATGCTAACGTACCTATTGCATCCAGTCCTACTTTGATAGCTGCTAATGGATCATCATTCGCATCAACACCTAATTCAAAAGTAAAGCGGCGCTCGGGATTTTTAGTGTAGTTGAGAATGGTACCTTTAAAGACTTCAGCATTCGGAATACGCAACTGATTGCCATCCAATGTCATCAGTATCGTCGCACGTGAGGTCAGACGAACGACAATACCCTCTTGCCCATTGATAACCACCTGATCACGGGCGCGAAATGGCTGGCGGATACTGAGCATTAGTGAGGCAATATAGTTTTCGATGGTATCCTTTACCGCAAAACCAACGGCAATACCGATGACACCTGCGCCGCCAAGCAGAGTACCTAAAATCGTCTCTGCCCCGATGAGACTCAGCCCTAAGATAAGACCAAAAATAATAAAAATGACTTTGGCAGTTTGCGATAACAACTCGGCGACAAACGGATTTGGCGTTAAGCGCTGCCACATTCTTTTGCGATTGGACAACCAACTACCAAACCATGTGACCAATGCAAATATAACGATGCCGACTAACAGTAAAGGTAACGCCTTCACGAGGTTTTCTAATTGTGCTTTTAGACCTTGATAAACCGTCGAGACATTCTCTTGAACGTCCAACGTTCGATTGATATTGTCATCGACCGTAACAACATCTGTCAAACGGTTGGTCAGATTGATGGCTTGCTGCGCTTTTTTTTCGTTGGCAGTCTCCCCTGTTAGCGTGACAACACCTTGGCTAACACTGACATTGACGGCCTGTAACCCTTCGATTTCAGAAAAAATACCATTGATACGCTGACGGATTTCATTATCTTTTTGCGGAGTGGGTGTGGTTTCAATTTGACCATTATTGGTGCTCTCGCCACTGATTACTGGTGGCGGGGCGGGTGTCGGTAATGAGGTGGCGGGGTCTGATGCTTCCTCTTCTGGCGCAGGATCACTATCAGGTGTTGCCTCTTCTGTACTTTCCACGCCAAGTACGGTTGCAATGCCAGAGAGTTCTTCACCAGCAGCGTAGGCGGGCCACGTACAAACGATGCTTAACAGCAACACCATTTGACCCCACGCTTTCATAAAACGGCGTATCATTGGACGGTCAAAATAACTGGCCATAAGCATCCTTTATTTTTTACGGATTTTTCTCGCTTAGCTGATTGCTGATAATTAGCTGTCTGATTTTAACCGACTAATTTTTGATTTATTTAGCTATCTAAACGCCAATCTCAACTTATCGTAGGCCTTTGATTTTTATAGAATTTAAAATTCTAATTGTTTTAACTGAAATTTTAAAAACTAAGTAAACCAATACCTTAGAAAAATAAGTTGAGAGTGGGGTTATCTAAGTAAAGCTGCGCTTCGCTCAAATTCAACGTGCCTTCATAGATAGCACGACCAGTAATAATACCTTCGATACAATCGCCATAAGGCTTTAATAGCTCGATGTCTTTCATATCAGTAACGCCGCCTGATGCAATCACCGGTAGACCGCCTTCGCGAGCCAAATTGAAGGTTTGTTCAACATTCACGCCTTGCATCATGCCATCACGAGCAATATCAGTATAAACGATTGAAGACACACCTACATCAGCGAAGCGCTTGGCAAGCTCGGTCGCTTTGGTATCTGTCACGTTTGCCCAACCATGAGTGGCTACCATACCGTCTTTGGCATCGATACCAACAATGATGTGTCCTGCAAATTCACGGCAAGCTTTAGCAACAAAATCCGGATCTTCAACAGCTTTTGTACCAATAATAATGTAGGTCAGACCGGCAGTAATGTATTGCTCAATAGTATTCATATTACGCACGCCGCCACCCAATTGAATAGGCAGGTTCGGATATGCTTTGGTAATATCATTGACCACTTGTCTGTGTACTGGCACGCCATCAAAAGCACCATTCAAATCGACCAAATGCAGACGGCGTGCGCCCTCATCTACCCAACGTGCAGCCATGGCAACGGGATCATCAGAGAATACCGTATCATCTTCCATACGGCCTTGTTTTAAACGTACGCACTTACCATCTTTTAAATCAATAGCCGGGATAATGACAGGCACAGCACACATATAGCATTCCTTATAAAGCATAATATTGGCAATAAATTTAGACAATTACATTGTTGAGAATAAAACGAAATCGAAGCATCAGACCACGATAGAAAACACCACGCAAACGCGGCATAAATTATAGACAGATTCGAAAAACCAAATAAAATAGGTCAGAAATCTGCTCAAATAGAGATAGGATACAATCGAAACCAAACAATCATAACCATAAGTTGTAATACGTAGAATCACCACCAACATTCGTTAAATTCTATTACTGACTGGCAATTTTAGGTCAATTTAGCGTATAATCCTAGGTAAATTTTTATTTGTTTCTATGTGATAGTAACCAGGTGTTACGCTTTTTGTTGAGACGGTATTGCTTAATCGCACTTCATAATGCCTCAAAGACAATGAGCAATGGCTCAATATATCCGTATGATATTGACTGATATTTTGCCAAAAAGGGTTATAATAGAAATCTAATCTGGTAGTCTGTATACCACCGATTCTGCAGTCTTAAGCCCCATTGGTTGCCGTTTAAAACCCTATTACTAGCTAACAATATAAAACAGTTATGACTAGCGTTTGGCAGCTCACAAAAATGATGTGATGCTTGCTCATCTAGGTTGTCTTTTAGCCAGTTGATCATCTACTTCAATAGATCGTTTTTAGTCACACCTCTAAAAAATTGCGTATTTTTGAATGATGCTGATTGGATAAAAGTGGCCCATCATACTGGTATTACAAGTTTTTAATTTCAATGAAACGTATGATAAGGCTGTTATTTTCAAAGTAATCTCTGTTGGCAATGTGCTTTTGGCGATTGATTTTGATTCAATAGTTTTAGCATACACCTTGGTAGCCAGTCGCCACTTTGGTAATTCGAATAAGACATTAACGTGTTGTTAAGGAGTCTAAGGTCAGCGTTAATACTCTTAATAGTAGTTATGATCATGTATTATCTTCAGAGAGCTTTCATCCTTATTTCAGTATAGAAATAGATGATTGAAGGCTTTATTGAGTGAGATAAATGTTCAAGCTACCGATGTACCAAACAGGATGTCTGGTATCGTTTTAGACTATGGACTAAGTTTTCGCTTATGATTACCATCAAAAAAGGTTTGGATTTGCCCATCACCGGTGAACCCTCCCGCGAGATATCTGAGCACCAACCGACACATGTAGCACTTATTGGCTATGATTACGTGGGCATGAAGCCTACGATGAATGTCAAAGAAGGTGACATTGTAGCCAAAGGTCAGCCCGTTTTTGAAGACAAAAAGCGTGTTGGCGTCATCTATACTGCCCCTGCTGCTGGTAAGGTCGTCGCTGTTAAACGTGGCGAGCGTCGAGTGTTTGAGAGTCTTGTGATTGAGGTCGACCCGAATGGTGAAGAAATAGACTTTGAGCGCTATGACTCACAGCAGCTTGCTGACCTAGACTCTGAAGTCGTTGAAACCCAACTGATTGCCTCTGGCGAATGGACTGCGTTTCGCACACGTCCCTATAGCCGTGCGCCCGAAATCGGCGCTCGTCCACATGCTATCTTTGTGACAGCAATGGACACCAATCCACTCGCCCTTGATCCAATGCTGGTAATCAATGAGCAGCTACAAGCGTTCAATGATGGCCTAGCAGTACTCTCAACACTCACGCCCAAGACCTTTGTCTGCCACCATGGCGACGCCCAGTTGACGCCAGTTGCAAAAACTGCGGCTAATAATGTCACTGAGTATCATGCCTTTGCGGGTAAACATCCAGCAGGTCTTGCAGGTACGCACATTCATTTCTTGCACCCTATCAGCCGCGGCGTGACCGTATGGACGATTGGTTATCAAGATGTGATTGCGATTGGTAAGCTGTTCACAACTGGACATCTATATACACGTCGTATGCTAAGCTTGGCTGGCCCTGCGGTTACCAATCCGCATCTGATTGCAACCGAGCGTGGTGCTGATATTACGGCATTAACCAAAGGTCAGCTAGCGGCAGGCGAGAACCGTATCATCTCAGGTTCAGTATTGTCTGGTCGCAGAGTATTTGACAATATCGCTTATCTTGGTCGCTTCCACAACCAGATCAGTGCACTGCCTGAAGGTCGTGAGCGTCCTGCGTTTCACTTCTTTAGCCCCGGTAAAAACCGCTTCTCAAAGCTGCCTATCTACATCTCGCAGTTTTTTGGTGGCAAAAAGTACAATTTCACCACAACAAGTAATGGCTCACCTCGCGCCATGGTACCGATTGGTGTCTTTGAAGAAGTCATGCCTCAAGATTACCTGCCCACTCAATTGTTACGTGCTTTGATTGTCGAAGACATCATCAGTGCCACTGATTTGGGTGCACTTGAGTTGGATGAAGAAGACTTGGCACTATGCACCTTTGTATCTCCTGGCAAATATGAGTTCGGTGATATTTTGCGTGATAACTTAACGCGCATTGAGCTGGAGGGCTAACCACGATGAAATTTTTACACAATATGTTCGATCGTATGGAGCCATCTTTTACCAAAGGCGGCAAACACGAAAAGTATTATGCTATTTTTGAGATGTTTGATACGTTTCTTCGGCAGCCAGGCACCACAACGTACGCTTCATCACACGTTCGTGACGGTATCGACTTAAAGCGTATTATGATTACGGTATGGCTATGTACTTTCCCAGCAATGTTTTGGGGTATGTACAACATCGGTCATCAAGCACTAACCGCTATCGCTCAGCTCGGTCTGCAACCTGAAGGCTGGCGTACCGTCATCACTAGCATGGCAGGCTACAACCCAGACAGTATCTGGGCAAGCTTTGTTTATGGAGCCATGCAGTTTTTGCCGATTTATATCGTGACGTTTGCCGTCGGTATTCTCTGTGAGATTATCTTTGCGGTCGTCCGCGGACACGAAGTTAACGAAGGTTTCTTTGTGACGTCAGTCCTGTTTGCACTATGTTTACCACCTGATATTCCTTTATGGCAAGTTGCTCTAGGTATTATCTTTGGTGTGGTGGTCGCAAAAGAAGTGTTCGGTGGGACTGGTAAAAACTTCTTGAACCCTGCCCTATCAGGCCGTGCGTTCTTATACTTTGCCTATCCAGCCTATATGTCTGGCGACTCAGTATGGACAGCTGTAGATGGCTTCTCAGGTGCGACCCCGCTTGGGCTTGCCGCGCTTGGTGTGGTTCCTCAAGACTTTGTTGATGTCTATGGCAATGCCATCACGTGGAGTGATGCATTCTTAGGCAACATGCAAGGTAGTATCGGTGAAGTATCAACCTTGGCTATCTTGATGGGTGCTGCCGTATTGTTATGGACGCGTATCGCTTCTTGGCGCATCATGGCAGGCTGTGTGGTTGGTTTGATTGCCACTTCATTGGTGTTCAACCTGATTGGCTCTGATGACAATATGATGATGAGCTTGCCATTCTACTGGCACTTGGTTATCGGTGGTTTTGCGTTCGGTGCAGTATTCATGGCAACCGATCCCGTTTCTGCTGCCCACACCAATAAGGGCCGCTGGGCTTATGGTATCTTGATCGGTTTTATGACCGTTCTGATTCGTGTTATTAACCCAGCTTTCCCAGAAGGCATCATGCTGGCTATCTTGTTTGCCAACTTATTTGCTCCACTGTTTGATTATTTTGTGACCCAAGCAAATATCAAACGCCAAACTGCTCGGAGGGTTCGTTATGTCCAAGCCCAAAAGTAATAATGCCAAAACCATCAGTGTGGCTTTGACGCTGTGCTTGGTTTGTTCAGTATTGGTCTCAGCTGTCGCTGTTGGCCTAAAACCTGCACAAATCGAAAATGCACGCTTGGATCGCAATAAAAACATTTTGGTCGCCGCTGACATGTACAATACTGAGTCTGATACAGCAGATGATGTCGCCGAACGTTTTAAAGATTTTGATGTCAAAATCATTGATCTAAATAAAGGCAACTACCTTGATGATGATGAGTTAAAAACGGCGGGTATTCCTGATCGTAATGCTTATGACGCCAGTCAAGCGACCAAAAACCAAGCCTTAAGCGAAGACTTGGGCGACAATGATCCTGCTGGTATTGGCCGTAAACCAAAATACGCCAAAGTCTATGTCAAAGAAGATGACGCAGGCAAACCTGAACTGGTTGTATTGCCTATTCAAGGCTACGGGCTATGGGGTACGATTTATGGTTTCTTAACGCTTGAAAGTGACATGAATACCATCAAAGGTATCAGTTTTTATGAGCATAAAGAGACCCCAGGTCTTGGCGCTCGTATTGAAGAGCCAGAGTGGCGCGCACAGTGGAATGGCATCCATTCTTATGATGACAATGGCAACGTTGCTACTGGTGTGACCAAAGCGGGTAATCCGAAAGACAATTGGGTCGATGGTATCAGCGGCGCAACACTAACAAGCCGCGGCGTCAGCAACATGATTCAGTTCTGGTTAGGCGATCAAGGCTATAAGCCTTATCTAGATATGCTACGTAAAGAGAGCGGTCAGACCCTTGATGATGCAGATACACAAGCAAATCAGTCAACGTCGGCCGCTCAACTTAACACCGAATTGGCAGCCGCGCTACCAATAGCTAATGGCAAGGAGGCATAAAATGGCTGACACTAAAAGTATTTTAACCACGCCTATTTTTGACAATAATCCCATTGGTTTACAGATTCTTGGTATCTGTTCGGCACTGGCAGTCACAACGAGTATGGCCAATGCCATGGTCATGTGTGTGGCACTCACCTTGGTGACGGCATTTTCAAGCTTCTTTATCTCTATTATTCGTAAGCAGATTCCATCGAGCATTCGTATCATCGTACAGATGACCATTATTGCTTCATTGGTTATCTTGGTAGATCAGGTACTAAAAGCGGTCGCTTATGATGTGAGTAAAGGTCTGTCGGTCTTCGTTGGTTTGATTATCACCAACTGTATCGTTATGGGCCGTGCTGAAGCATTTGCCATGAGTAACCCGCCAATCCCAAGCTTTTTAGATGGTATTGGTAACGGTCTTGGTTACTCAGCGGTCTTGCTATTCGTTGCCACCATTCGTGAGCTGTTAGGCGCAGGTACTTGGTTTGGTATCACTATCCTACAACCAGTTACTGATGGCGGTTGGTATATACCAAACGGTCTGTTGCTATTGCCACCATCAGCGTTCTTCATTATTGCTTTGTTTATCGCAATCGTCCGTACCTGGAAACCAGAACAAGTGGAAGAAGCTGAGTTTGTAATGAAGCCGCAGTCTAAAGGCATGGCACATGGAGGCGGTCACTAATGGGACATTATATTAGTTTATTTATAACCTCAGTCTTTATCGAGAACATGGCACTTGCCTACTTCTTAGGCATGTGTACTTTTTTGGCCGTATCCAAAAAAGTCTCGACAGCGATTGGTCTAGGGGTTGCTGTGATTGTCGTGATGGCCATCACCGTTCCGCTAAACAACTTGCTATTCCAGTTCATCCTAAAAGATGGTGCATTGGCTTGGGCAGGCTTCCCTGATATCAACTTGAGCTTCTTAGGGTTGCTTAGTTACATCGGTTTGATTGCAGCCACCGTACAGATTCTAGAGATGTTCTTGGACAAGTTTGTACCAAGTTTATACAACGCGCTTGGGGTATTCTTACCACTAATCACCGTAAACTGTGCCATCTTGGGTGGTGTACTATTTATGGTCGAGCGTGATTATAACTTTGGTGAATCTGTCGTCTATGGTGTGGGCGCAGGCTTCGGTTGGGCACTTGCTATTACTGCATTGGCAGGTATTCGTGAAAAGCTCAAATACTCAGACATTCCAGCACCATTGCGCGGTCTTGGTATTACCTTTCTCACGGTTGGTCTTATGTCGCTCGGCTTTATGTCGTTCGGTGGTATGTCCATCTAAACTACTAAGCTCAAAGCTTCTATTAGCTATTTGATCTATTTAATTCATTTATTCGGTAAGGGTTCGGACACAGCATAAAAAATGTCTTCGCACCCCTACCCCATAGATTAAGGATACCTACCATGGATTACGCTACGGCGATTGGTGGCGTTGCTATGTTTACCTTGATCATCATGGGCCTCGTCGCTATTATTTTGGCGGCGCGCTCAAGACTGGTCAGTTCAGGCGATGTCACTATCCATATTAATGATAATCCCGATAATGACGTGGTGACACCAGCAGGCGGTAAACTACTGCAAACGCTAGCGGGCGAAGGCATCTTTTTGTCTTCAGCGTGTGGTGGCGGTGGTACCTGTGCGCAGTGTCGTTGCCGCGTTATTGAAGGTGGTGGTTCTATTTTGCCCACCGAAGAAGGCTATTTTACTCAAGGCGAGATCCGCAATCACATGCGCTTGGCTTGTCAGGTAGCTGTTAAGCAAGACATGAAAATTGAGATTGATCCTGAATTCTTTGATGTACAAAAATGGGAATGTGAGGTTATCTCAAACGATAACGTTGCGACTTTCATTAAAGAGCTGGTGCTAAAAATCCCAGAAGGCGAAGAAGTAAACTTCCGCGCTGGTGGTTATGTGCAGCTTGAAGCGCCGCCGCATGAAGTACATTATAAAGACTTTGATATCGGCGAAGAGTACCGTGAAGACTGGGAGAAGTTCGACGTCTTCAAATACGTCTCAAAAGTTGATGAGCCCGTTATCCGTGCTTACTCAATGGCCAATTACCCAGAAGAAAAAGGCCTCATCAAGTTTAATATCCGTATCGCCAGTCCACCGCCGCGTGGTCCTGAAGGTATCCCGCCAGGCAAGATGTCTTCTTGGGTATTTAGCCTAAAACCTGGCGATAAGGTGACGGTATCAGGCCCATATGGTGAATTCTTTGCCAAAGATACTGAAGCTGAAATGATCTTTGTCGGTGGTGGTGCTGGTATGGCTCCCATGCGCTCGCATATCTTTGATCAGCTCAAGCGCTTGAAAACAGATCGTAAGATCAGTTTCTGGTATGGTGCTCGCTCGATACGTGAAATGTTCTATGTTGAAGATTACGATCAGCTAGAAGAAGAGTTTGACAATTTTGAATGGCATGTGGCTCTGTCTGACCCATTACCAGAAGATAACTGGGAAGGTCCAACAGGCTTTATCCATAACGTGTTGCTCGAAAACTATCTGAAAGATCATCCAAACCCAGAAGACTGTGAATACTACATGTGTGGGCCACCAATGATGAACGCTGCTGTGATCGATATGCTACACAGCTTGGGCGTAGAAGACGAAAACATCATGCTTGATGATTTCGGTGGTTAAATAACCCCGCCAGATAAACTTAAAAGTGTATATAAAAAGAGTCTCAATTGAGGCTCTTTTTTTGTGTGATTTTTAGCAATCATTGTGGTTGTTGAGACTACAAATCTAACTGGTAGATCAGCATTGCTATCCTATATCATGAACGCTCTAAATATTAAGAAAGGACGCTTATGAAAACCAAATACAAAGATCTGACCATTTGGATCACGGGTGCTTCTAGTGGTATTGGGCAAGCATTGGCGATTGCCTTTGCCAAGCGTGGTGCTAGAATTATTCTCAGTGGCCGTGATAACCAAAAACTAGAATCCGTCAAGAAAAGCTGTAAGCGTGCGAATAGGCATATTGTCATTCCGTTTGATATCAGTGATGCTGCTCAAGCAAAAGCCGCATATGACAATGCCAAAGCTCAGGCTGGAAACATTGATTGGCTCATCAATAACGCCGGTATTAGCCAGCGCTCACTCATCATGGAAACTGACGAAGACGTCGAGCGTCAGATTATGGAGGTAGATTACTTTGCTCAGACGCGACTAACCAGACTGATACTGCCTGATATGATCGCACAAGGTGGCGGCAAAATCGTCATGGTATCAAGTGTCGCAGGATTACTAGGGACACAATATCGCGGTGCTTATGGCGCAGCCAAAGCCGCATTGCATATGTGGGCAAACAGTTTACGGGCAGAGTTGCATGACAAAGGTATAGAAGTGGCGACGATATTCCCAGGATTTATTCAGACCAACATCTCTATCAATGCCTTGACAGGTGATGGCAGCGCTCAGGGCACCATGGATGAAGCAACCAGTAACGGTCTCACGGCAACTGATTTTGCAAAGCAAGTGGTGAAGGCACTCTCAAAAGGTGAAGAATATATCGTGGTCGCTGGCAGTAAAGAAAAGCTGGCAACACGGGTCAATCGTGTCTCACCGCCCAAACTTTATAGGCTCATACGCGAGTCGCAAGTAAAATAGCTTGGTATGCAGTAGATTAGTATGCGGTGGCTTGGTATGCAGTAGATTGTCACTGAACATTGCCATCATTGGTATTTGTAGGGTTAAGGGGTGTAAAATAGGCCTGACTTATTTTATACCCCAACTCATTTCTGCGTTATACCGAAGATCCTATGAAAAATACCCGATACTGCTCCGCCTCCTCAAAACCCATAAATGCTTCTTTGCTTGGCATCGCGGGTCTCGCTAGTATGGTGAGTCTCAGTGCTTGCCAGCAAACACCAGATTATAACTATCTGACTGGTGAAACGATGGGGACAAGCTACCATATCAGCTATCAGCTCCCTGATAATGCAGATGAAGCTGCCATACAAGCGTCAATCGATGAACGCTTGAAACAGATTAATGACAGCATGTCGACCTATCAGAGCGACTCGACCATCTCTAAATTTAATCGGTTGAATAAGAATACACCGATTACCATCGACGCTGATTTTAGTCGGGTGCTGGATGTGTCAAAGATTGTCTACGAGCAATCTGGCGGCGCATTCGATCCTACGGTGATGCCGCTTGTCGAGACCTGGGGTTTTGGCAGCACCATGACAGTCGAGCGTCTACAAAGTCCGCCTACAGCGCTCGAGATTGCCCAAGCAAAAGCACTGGTAGACTTTGAGAGCATTATCAAAAAAGACCAAACGGTGTCTAAAACCAAAGATGGCGTCGAGCTTGATTTTTCTGCCGTTGCCAAAGGGTATGGGGTTGATGTCATCGCCGATGTGCTGAGAGAGGATTATCAAATTCGCAATTATATGGTTGAGATTGGCGGTGAAATTTCGACATCTGGCGTTAACAACCTACAGCAGCCATGGCAAATTGCGATTGACGCCCCTATTGAAGGCAGCACTGTCAGCGAGCGCCAAACGATATCTGCCATTCGTCAGCCAAAAAATACGGCTAGCCAAATGCATCTGGCAACCTCTGGAAATTATCGCAACTCCGTCATATTTGATAGCAAACGCTATAGCCATACCATCGATCCGACCACTGGCAAACCCATTGCAGGCGGTGCGCCCTCAGTCACTGTCGCGGCCGATTCTGTTGCATTGGCGGATGCATGGGCAACCGCTCTGACTGCCATGCCCTATCATAAAGCACTAGATGTCGCTAAAGCTCAAAACTTGGCTGCTATGTTTGTGGTGTTGGCTGACGATATAAAAACAGACAGGTCTGAGAGTAATGTTTCTGATAACGTGTCTGATGATAATATCGATGACTGGCAAGTGGTTCAGACACCAGCAATGCAAGCATTACGCGCTGACAAAAAGCCCTAGTAAGTTTTTGGCATTGAAACAAGAGAATACGATAACGCACAACGAGCAACACCAAAATTTGCTATACTATTAGTTAGTTGCCATTAAAAGTACATCATTAACAGCAACTGCCCCACTTTTGACAATGAGGTTTCCTCTATGCTTAGCCAATTGCTTCCTATGCTTGCCATTACCTTTACAGTGTTTATCCTATTTTTCGTTTTTATGGGCATCGGTTATATGGTCAAAAAAAAGCCGCTCAAAGGCTCTTGTGGTGGTGTTGCCAAATTGATGGGTGATGAGCAGTGCTCATTTTGTGGCGATGATCCCAACAAGTGCGACTCATTGATGGCAGAACAACAAGAAAACGCGTTAAGAGCTGCCCAACTCGGCAAATCTGTGTAAAAACTCATTGGTTACCATACGCAGGTAGTATTTACCTAACATCTGTTCGTATAATAGCGTCAAGTCATTCAAAGTGACTTGGCGTTATTTTCATGTCACCATCTCTTATTATTCCTATTTAGACACTCTCTATCTAGATATTTTCTATTTAAAAAATTGGCCAGCAAACTTATCTGTTTTGCCCTCTGCAAATTTTTAGTTCTGTTTGACGTTATTGATTACCGTTTAGGTACGTGTCTGAGTAAATGATCTTTGGTGTTGTTTTACAAGCGACGATTTTTCGGCGCTGTCTTATAACGTGTCCTTTTTCCCTGTTATCGTTGTGCTGCTATGTCTACCTCATCCAATCTGCCTTCATCACGTTTCACCTTTTGGTTAGTGCTATGTGCCATGATTTTGCTAGCGACCAATATGCGTGCCCCTATCGTTGCGCTGGGCGCTATCGCGCCAGTGGTGAAAGAAGCACTCAATATCTCGGAGATACAGATTGGCTGGTTGGGCGCGGTGCCGATGCTGGGTTTTGCCCTTGGTGCGCTGATCTCGCCAGCCATTGGCAAGCGCTTCGGACTTGAAAATACGCTGATTGCCATGATCGCGCTATTAACCACTGGCATGATTCTGCGTACCGTTATCCCGACGTGGACTGGGTTTTTAATCGGTACTTTATTGCTGACTCTAGCCATTGGCTTTGCCAATACACTGGCCGCGCCTGTCATCAAGCAACATACTCCGCAACATATTCCGCTGATTACGGGTTTGTTTAGTTTAACAATGACGGTGACCGCTGGGATAGTCTCAGGCATCGTCCTCCCTTTGTCTGAGCAAGTAGGCTGGCAATGGGCGCTGGGTGGATGGACGGTTTTAGGTATTTTTGCGTTATTGATTTGGTTATTTTTGCGTGTGCGTTTGGGCTCATCCAACCACCAACTCGTCATATCTACAGATAAAGATGCCTCTGTTATCTCTATTTGGCGAACGGCGTTTGCTTGGCAAATTGCTGTCTTTATGGGGCTACAATCATTACTGTTTTATACCGTTGCCAGTTTTTTGCCTTCTATTTTGGTTAGTAAAGGGCTATCTGCCGTGAGCGCTGGCCAAATGGGTTCTGTGTTTCAGTTTATGGCACCCATCTCTATCTTGAGTCTGACATGGCTGATTAATCGTGGTCGTCCTATTCAAGCACTCGCCGTGTTTGCCGCTGTGCTCAATGTCATTGGCGTATTAGGTATCAGCTATCTATCTACTGAGTTGGCGTGGCTATGGTCAGCCATGATGGGGATTGGTTGCTCAGCGATTTTTACCTTGAGTATGATGCTGTTTTCCCTGCGTACCTATACTACCAATCAATCAAGTGAGCTGTCTGGTATGGCACAGGCCGTCGGTTATTTGATTGCCTTTTTTGGTCCGCTTGGCACAGGCGGGCTCCATGAAGCGACTGATAGCTGGAGTCTGCCGCTTTTTATTATTCTGATACTGATGATTGCAAACGTTGTGATTGCTTGGCTCGTCAGTCGTCCAGTGATGGTCGATGGTAAATACATTTGATATTAGCTTATCAAAATATCTACATACTGCTGTCTATAAGTCCTTGATTTCTAACGCGCAATAAAGCTGTCTTGAAATTAACCTTAGGGCAATATTGGTGGCTGTCTTATTTTGCTATAGTCAGTGCAAGATGATTTAAATCTTGAGCTGACTCTACATCAGCTTGATTGCTTATAGGACATAACACCCATGCTAAATACCCCTTCTCGGCTCGCTCAGCACCTGCCTGCTATTGCCATGCTCGCTGCTATCATGGCGATCAGTGGTTGTCAAAAAGAGACTGAGCCGACCACACCGAATCAACCGACTGACACCCAACGCTCAGATACTGAAACGACAGCCAACCAAGCCAATACAACGTCCGTAGACACCAATGCTGATGCACCCACCGATATGCAAGTCAATTCATCACCAATCACTATTTTAGCGCTTGGCGACTCACTGACGGAAGGTCTTGGGGTGGATAAAAATGATAACTACCCTGCGCAGTTAGAAGATCGTCTGCAGGCAATGGGTTATAAGAATACCGAAGTGATCAACTCAGGGCTGAGCGGTGAAACCAGTACGGGACTCGTCAATCGCTTAGATTGGGTATTACAAACCAAACCTGATGTGACGATTTTGACCATTGGGGCTAATGATGCTATACGCGGTATCGACGTGGCGACGATTGAAGCCAATATTCGGACAGCTGTTAAACGTTTGCAAGACAATGGCAGTGTCGTCATTTTGGGCGGGATGTCGATCTATGATAATTTGGGCGATGACTACGTTGCCGCATTCTCAGACATTTATCCTCGCGTCGCGAAAGACATGAGCGTCCCTCTAATACCATTCTTTTTGGAGGGTGTCGGTGGTGAGGCTGAGCTCAACCAAGCCGATGCCATTCACCCAACCAAAGAAGGCTACACGATCATCGTCAATGACAATATCTTGCCTATTCTAGAGCCGAAATTAGATGAGTTAAAAGAGCTAAAAACAACCGATCCAGAGAATACGGCTGAAACCGTTCAAGCCGAAACGACAAAAAGTACGCCAAATGAGACTACTTAACGAGACCATTTAACGAGACACTGTAATGACATCATCACCTTCGGTTACCGCATCCACGCCACAAGCAGACGCTAAGACACCAGCCCTACTGACCGCCTCACAGCTAAACAAAACCGTGCAAGTCGGTGAGCAAAAATTATCTATCATTAAGGACGTCGATATATACGTCAATGCTGGCGAGTTTGTGGTCATTATGGGTAAATCAGGCTCGGGTAAATCGACCTTACTAGGATTGCTCGCAGCACTAGATTATCCTGATAGTGGTACAGTATCGCTGGCAGATCAAACGCTCAGCAGCTTGGATGAAGACTCACTTGCAGTTATTCGTCAACAGGACATGGGTTTTGTCTTTCAGTCATTTCATCTACTGCCGACCCTAACTGTCGCCGAAAACATCGCCTTTCCTCTTGATATCGCAAGGCATCCAAACCCAGCACGAGTCAACGAGCTGATTGATGCGGTTGATTTGGGTCATCGCCGTCACAGCTTACCCAATCAGTTATCAGGTGGTGAGCAGCAGCGTACGGCTGTGGCACGAGCGCTAGTATCGCATCCTAAAATTGTCTTTGCCGATGAGCCAACGGGTAACTTGGATGAGCAAAATGCCGATCAAGTTATGCAATTATTATTAGACTTACGCCAGCAGGTTGGCTCGGCACTGGTAGTCGTGACTCACGATCCTGCGCTTGCCGAGATGGCAGATCGCGTCATTACCATGCATGACGGCCGGATTGTACCGACATGAATGAAAAGCTGACAGACAACACATCGACTGATATAAAAAAGACTGATACCAGTATGCGTCAAGAGACCAGTTATTCTAGCGGTATCCTCAATCAACTTTTCACCAAAACACTAGGCTCGCAAGCACTCAGCCGTAGCTGGTGGCAGCGCTGGGTGTATCCAGTGTTGTTTCTACTCACATTGACCTTGTCACTTGCAACCTACCTGACCCTCGATTCTGTGCAGCAGTCTGTCGATCGTTATATCAATGACAATCAGCGCGCACTCGTTGGTGGGGATTTGATCTTAAACAGTAAGCAAGATTGGCCAAGCGAGGTATTGGCGCAAGTAGAAACCATCCCCGATACGCAGACCGTGTATGACTATCAGTTTAGCGCCATGCTCGTCACCGATGAGCAAACTTTGCTTGCCAGCGTCAAAGCCGTCACACCGTCTTATCCTTTGTACGGTACCGCTGAGCTTGCCTCAGGAAAGCCACTGTGGGAGCAACTAACCGCTGACAATATCGTCGTCGCCCCAGAAGTGCTCAGTAGCCTAAATGCTAGTGTCGGCGACCGTATCGATATTGGCGATGCGCAGTTTACGATCAGTGATGTGCTGACCAAAGAGCCTGATCGACCTTTGACCGCCTTTGGTTTTGGTGGGCGGGTCTTAATGAAACAAGATGCGTTAGAGGCGACCAATCTACTCGGTCAGCGCAGCCGCATCAATTACCGTATCGAGATAGCAGGTGATCCTGAGCTGATAAACACGCAGCGCAAAAAGCTCACAGGCATACTGACCAGCTATCCTGATATCGAGCTCTCTGATGCTGATTCGGCGGACACTTCGGTCTCGCGTATCTCTGATAATGTATTGATGTTTTTAAAGCTACTGGTCATTGCCGTACTGCTACTCTCGGCGGTCGCCATGTACGGTGTCATTAGTGCGTTCGTCAGCAAGCAGCAGTCCAATAATGCCATTCGTTTGGCGTTAGGCGAGCCGCTTGGTTCACTCAAACGTAGCTATTATCAACTGCTTATCGTCACGACTGCCATTGCTTGTATCGCAGCAGTTGTACTTAGTCTGGGTTTGCTTAAAATTGGTCAGCCGTATCTCGTGGCTATCTTACCTGCTGACGTGGGTCTATCTATCAATCCAATTAGCGCGATTAAGACCATTGTGATTGCCTTAGCCCTCACGTTGCTGATTGCGCAGCGTGGTTTAAGCGCGCTTAACACCACCAAACCCGCGGCCCTACTCAATCAAGGGGCGAGCCAGCAGTCGCAAAACTTGCCTTGGTATCGACGCGTGCCATTACTGTGGTATGGCTTGGTGATGACAGGGCTGTATGCCTTCTTTGCTTATGAAGTGGGCTCGCTGTCATTGGGCGCGCAGCTATTGGGCGGCTTGATCGGCTTTGTGGCGATATTTTGGCTATTGGCGCGTGGGTGGCTGTGGTTGCTTAATAAGCTAGCGAGCAATGCCAAGGTCAGTTGGATGCAGCGTATCGCCATTCATAATCTGGCGCGCAAGGGCAATCAATCCGCATTATTCTTTGTCACTTTATCGCTATCGGTTGCGGTGCTGACGCTCATCACCACACTCAATCACAGTATCAATGCGCAGTTTATCAATGCCTATCCTGAAGACGCGCCCAATCTGTTTTTGCTCGATGTGCAAAGCGATCAACATGACGATATTAATGCGATCATTGAGGCGCCTGTCACTTATTATCCCATCATTCGCGCGCGTGTAGAGACGGCCAATGATGTACCGGCAAAAGATATCGAGCCTGAGGATGGCTTTGATGACCCCACGCGGGTGTTTAACTTAAGCTACGCCGATACGGTCATGGATACTGAGTACATCACTGAATCGCTCACAGACGATGCGCTATATACGCCTATCGATGCGACAAATGAACAAATCAAACCCCTATCTATCTTGGACACTGCCGCCAGTATGCTCAATGTCGGCATGGGCGATCAGGTGCGCTTTAATATTCAGGGTATCGAAATCGTCGGGCAGATCACCAGTATTCGCACGCGCTATGAGCGTGGTCCAAGCCCGTATTTTTACTTCTTGTTTGAGCCGTCGGTGCTATCCGCTGCCCCGCAGATTCAGTTTGCCACCGCGCATGTATCAGAAGATACCATTCCAGAGCTACAAGGCAAACTGGTACGCCAGTTCCCTGCGGTCACGACCATCGATGGCACGGCTATTGCCAAGCAAATTCAAGAGCTGGTGGTACAAATGAGCCGCTTGGTCTATGTGTTTACTTTGCTTGCCCTACTCACTGGCGTCATGGTGCTGATCAGCTCGCTGCTGTCTACTTCGCAAGATCGTATGAAGGACAGCGCGTCCTTTAGACTGCTCGGTATGCAAAAGCGCGACTTGTATACGCTCAATATATTAGAGCTGGGTGTGCTTGGTATTAGCGCGGCAACCTTTGCCGTGATCATCGCCAGCGTCGGCGCCTGGGCGGCCATCACGCAGTGGTTTAATCTACAATTTAGTGTGCCGTGGACGAGCTTGGCTATTGGCGGTGCAGCATTAATCGTATTGCTATTTGCCATTGCCATCATTTATGTAAGACTGGTGATTGGGCGCGGGATTATGGCACGGGTCAGGGCGATGATTTAGGAAATATGCAATGAACTCAAATGACCTAATAGTTAGTACTTTTTTGATAGGAATTATTCACTTTTACGCCTTGGCGAAATTAGCATCGACCAAGCTCATTTTTTTATTTTCAGATCTGGTAGATTATCAAGAATTGAGGGAAACAATGACTTAAAAGGGTTAGCGCCTATTATCCATCAGGCGCTTGAACTTGAAGATATACTTTCTATATTAGGTATTGAAAAGTATCAGTAGGAACGAACCAATTTAGAACAGTGCTTGGGCAATCATTTAGACGATGTAGATTATTATGAAAGTTTGCATGAGGTACGAAGATGGTTGTTACACTAAAAGGCTAGTAAAGATTTACAGTAAAATATGTAGAAGTTTTGATTATAGTAATAAAAATTGCTATAATCAAAACTTCTAAACATTTACTTTTTTTCTATCGTCTGACTGTTAATTTTAATAGGTTCTCTCTTCCATTTCGTTGCAAGCCATTCTATCTCTTGATATATCGTATCTTTATTGCTTAAAGTTCTTATTTGAATAATTAAAGGTTGAGAAAATTTCCAAAGCTTCATGAAACTCGAATAATGTAGATTTTTAAATAAGTTTTCTTCAAACGCTCCTTCTCTAATACCTAAAGAGATAAATTCATAATAATTTAAAACATAATGAATATCATCTTTTAGCTTTTCATCTTCTAGTATTATACTGTCTCGTTTCCTTTTTTCTTCCTCAATATCGTTTTTTATTTTCTTACCGTTCTTTAAAAAGCTTTTATTTATTTTTACATATTTACCTATTACAAAATCTTCTTTACTTATCAATTCCTCTGCAATTTCAGTATCAGACTTATTCTTATATTCATGATTATCTAGCTTGCTATAATACTGTGTAAGGTTATTACCTTGAAGAAACATTAAGTTCTTAGTTTCCTGAAGCTTTTTATCTGCGTTTAGATCTGTT
>CENM01039753.1_pt1 | contig 26706 bp, 23 predicted proteins | sample 530261 | NCBI WGS metagenome assembly CENM01 (sample SAMEA2619854, study PRJEB7988) | marine metagenome | biome: marine biome (ENVO:00000447); feature: deep chlorophyll maximum layer (ENVO:xxxxxxxx); material: "saline water (ENVO:00002010), including plankton (ENVO:xxxxxxxx)" | depth 80 m
GGACCCCATCATTATGAGTGATGTGCTCTAACCAGCTGAGCTATATAGCCATATGAAGCGCGAAATAATACGATATAAATGCTTAAGTTTCAAGTGAAAAGATCATATTTATAACCAGTCACTCAGCTGGATACCAAAACCAATGCTATTGGAGTGTGCGTCATAGTCAATCAGGCTTTCACCATAGCCATTAAACCATTGCACATACCCCTTTACGCGGTCGGTAAGCGGGAAACTCCAGCCCAATTGAACGGCACCATAGTTATCATCAAAATTGAGGTTATTCCGCAGCAAAATATCAAAGCTGTGGTTATCCATTTTATATACAGCGCCAAATTCAAAGTTACCCATATATTCTTCGATATCAGGATTGTCATCATCACTACTGCTATCCGGAATACGCCACCATGGTTTGAATGAGTAATACCAGTCATTGTGCTCAAACACAAAGTCGGTATAGACCCGATTCCAGCTACGTGACAGCGTACCTGCCTGACCGTTTGACTGGTGCACAACACCCGTCCGAATAAGCGAGTTTTTTATACCGAATAATTCATAATTTGTTTTAAACGATAGCCAAGCTTCTGGTTCATGATCTGATTCACGGAAAGGCGATGAGCTGTTTTTATTAAACTGTTGCCAGAATGAGCGATTGGTATAGGCCACATAGGCATCTGCCCGACCATTGAATAGGTCATAGGCAACAGGTAGTTTCAAACTGATTTGAAACTTGGTTTCCCAGGGTTGTAAGTGAATATTGTCACCCGGATAAGCGGTTTCAAAAGGCGCTTCATTCGGCGACGCCATATTATTACTTAAAATAATGTAATTTGGCTTGTGGGGTAATAATACAAACGGATTTTTGGCTTCTTTCTTTTCCAAAAACAAACGGCGAGTGATCGCAGACTTATCTTCTGTCTCTACACCCGATTCTGTCACTTTGATATCAACAGGCTCAGGTTTAGGTGAGGCTTCTTCGAGTGCTTGTTGAGTGATACTTGATTCACAAAACTGTCTGATATCGCCAACCAGCATGCTATCATCAGCAGTAGCTAATTGGGTGAGCAAGCATTGATTTAACTTATCATCGGCAATGACCATGGGCATATAGCCAACAGTCAACATTGATAAAAGAAACGAGAGTGATGCCGTCTTCATGGCTTGCCTTTAAAAAGTGAACAACAATTCACGACATCATAGCTCAGAACGCTAAACGTTGAAGCGGAAATGCATGACATCACCGTCTTTGATGACATACTCTTTCCCTTCCAGACGCCATTTACCTGCATCTTTAGCGCCTTGCTCTCCGTTGAATTGCACAAAGTCATCATAACTAATAACTTCAGCACGGATAAAACCTTTCTGGAAGTCAGTATGAATAACGCCAGCGCCTTCTGGTGCTGTCGCGCCAACTTTCACTGTCCAGGCACGAACTTCTTTTACACCCGCAGTAAAATATGTATGCAAACCAAGCAATTCATATCCGGCACGGATGACACGATTCAGGCCAGGCTCGTCTTGTCCGATTTCACTTAAGAACTCGACTTTTTCATCGTCTTCCAGTCCAGCAATTTCTGACTCAATCGCCGCACAGATAACCACTACATTGGCGCTTTCTTGTTCTGCCAATTGTTTCACCGCATCCAATGCCGGATTATTTTCAAACCCATCTTCAGAGACGTTAGCGATATACATGGTCGGTTTGATCGTCAGCAGGTGTAAGTCACGAATCAAGGCTAGTTGATCTTTATCCAAGCCCATAGCGCGGACAGGTTTACCACCATCTAACTCCTCACGCATTTGTGTGAGTAACTCTAATCTTGCTTTCGCCGTTTTATCGCCACTTTTTGCGTCACGTGTGGTTTTAGTGATGGCTTTCTCAACACTTTCTAAATCAGCCAAGGCTAATTCAGTGTTAATTACTTCGATATCATCCAGTGGTGAGACTTTGCCAGATACATGGACGATATTGTCATCTTCAAAACAACGTACCACGTGGGCAATCGCATCCGTTTCACGGATATTGGCGAGGAATTTATTACCTAAACCTTCGCCTTTTGATGCACCCGCCACCAGACCGGCAATATCAACGAATTCCATGGTGGTTGGCAAAACCCGTTCAGGACTGACAATCGCAGCCAGCTTATCCATTCGAGGGTCAGGGACTGGGACGATGCCAACATTCGGTTCAATGGTACAAAAAGGATAGTTCTGCGCATCGATACCGGCTTCAGTCAATGCATTAAACAAGGTTGATTTGCCAACATTAGGTAAACCGACGATACCGCACTTAAATCCCATGAGAAATCCTATTGTGAATGTAGCCAGTTCATAGCCTTATCCATATTTCCGGATAACACCTCTGGCAAAATACGTAAAACATTATCGATGGCTTGCTCGATCTGTTGACGATCGGTCGGAGAAGGTTTGCTGAGTACATAATCAGAAACCAGTTTGCTATGTCCAGGATGCCCTATCCCCAAACGACAGCGCAGGAATTGCTTGCCACCCGTCTGAGCAATAATATCTCTGAGCCCGTTGTGTCCGCCATGGCCACCATCACGTTTTAATTTAACGGTGCCGGGCGCCAAATCTAATTCATCGTGTATGACGAGAACATTCTCTAATGGAATTTTGAAAAAATTGGCTAATGGCGCGACAGACTGACCGCTTCTATTCATAAATGTCAGCGGTTTTAGCAAATACACTTTATGACCATCCAGAGAGCATTGAACCAGCTCCCCGTGATATCGGTTTTGAACAGTAAAGTTCACACCGAGATCACGAGCAAGCTGGTCCAATAGCCAGAACCCGACATTATGTCGGGTTCCTTCATACTGGGAGCCGGGATTACCTAAACCGGCGATGATCCAGCTCCCCATCTAAAGATTACTCTTCAGTTGCTTCTTCATCACCTTCTGCGTCTTCAGCTTCATCATCCACTGTATGTACGCGAGGCATATGAATGTTAACGACTGCTTGGTCATAAGCAGAACGTTCACCTTCTTCAAGGTGCTCTTCCTGACCATGTGACAGTGCAGGTAAGCTCACACCTTTAGGTAGAACGATTTCTGATAAGTGAATCGCTTCATCTAATTCCAGCTTGCTGATATCCACTTCGATGTACTCAGGCAGATCAGCTGGTAAACAAGCAATTTCAACCTCAGTCATCACGTGTGAAACAACACCACCGGCTTTTACGCCTGCTGCTTTTTCTTCACCAATGAAGTGAAGAGGTACAGTCATTGTCATTTCATGTTTCGCATCAACACGCAGGAAGTCAGCGTGAATGATTTTGTTGTCATTGGCAGGGTGACGTTGCAGGTCTTTTAATACAACTTGCTCTTTTTTCTTGCCAATGTTCAGCGTCAGAATGTGTGCATAAAATGCTTCTTCAGCTAAATGACGAATGAATTGGTTATGATCTAAAGCGATCGAAACTGGCTCTTTTTCAGCGCCATAAACAACAGCTGGTACTTTACCCGCATGACGAAGGCGGCGGCTCGCACCTTTCCCCTCATCAGTACGCGCTTCAGCTTGTACTTCAAATAAGTTTTCCATTTTTTTCTCCAAAAACAATGGACTTTTGCCCATCAAAAATGCCGCTATTCAAGCGGCGTAAGCCTCCCCCGCGACCAGGTTCGGCACGTAGAAGTCAGCCGAAGCTGACTAATCCATATACAAGGAGCTAACAGACTCCTCGTTACTAATTCTGTACATCGCTTCTGCCAGCATCTCAGCGATGCTTAACACGCGAATTTTTTCACATTCCTGTGCATGTGGTTGCAACGGAATGGTATCGGTCACGACCAGTTCATCGAGTACCGAATTGCTGATATTTTTTATAGCAGGGCCCGATAAAACAGGATGTGTGGAATAGGCAACCACGCGAGTAGCGCCATGTTCTTTCAATGCTGCAGAGGCCGCGCATAATGTTCCAGCCGTATCCACCATGTCATCAATTAACACGCAGACACGTCCATCGACATCACCAATAATATTCATGACTTTGGCTTCATTAGCACGCGGACGACGTTTGTCGATAATAGCTAACTCAACACCAAGATGTTTTGCTAAGGCACGCGCTCTAACCACACCACCCACATCAGGTGAAACCACGACTAAGTCCTGGTATTTGTGTTTCCAGATATCACCCAGTAAGACAGGTGAAGCGTAGACATTATCAACAGGACAATCAAAAAAGCCCTGGATTTGGTCGGCGTGTAAATCGACAGTTAAGACTCGGTCAGCTCCTACGCCAGTCAGCATATTCGCCACGACTTTTGCCGTGATAGCAACACGTGCTGAGCGAGGACGGCGATCTTGTCGAGAATAACCAAAATAAGGCACAACCAAGGTAATACGCTTTGCTGATGCACGACGAATAGCGTCGGTCATCACCATCAGTTCCATCAAATGGTCATTGGTTGGCATACAGGTAGGTTGAACGATAAAGACGTCTTTACCACGTACGTTATCAAGGATTTCAACCATGATTTCGCCATCACTGAATTTTTCCACAGTGGCTTTACCAAGGGAAATATTAAGGAAATTGGCGATGCTTTGAGCCAGCTTACGATTGGCATTACCAGTAAATACCATCATGCGGCTGTCGGCTGTTCGTTGTTGTAACTGGAGAAGTCGGTTTTGTGTCACGGTAGAGGCGCCGAGTTTTCTATCAAAAAAACAAAAGAGTGGCTGGGGTACCAGGATTCGAACCTGGGAATGCTGGGATCAAAACCCAGTGCCTTACCGCTTGGCGATACCCCAACTGACAAAACTCATTCTATCATCTTGCTGTCACATCTGGCTTATTTTTCTGCCAGTGTTCTTGCAGTGAGTGGCGACTGATTACAGCCTTTTGCCACAAAACCCTGCCAGTGTGAAGGCAGTTTATCTATCACGTCTTGTGCTTGTTGCTGACTTCGAAAATCAGCGAAAACACATGCTCCTGTACCAGTCATTCTTGGAGGCGCGTATTGTGCCAACCATTCTAGTGCATTTGCAACTGCTGGATAGTGTTTGACGACTACCGCTTCGCAGACGTTTCTGCCTTCCCCAGAAAGGAAGCGCGGTATTGTGATAGGTTCGCAGTCCCGTGTCAATTCCACTGATGAAAATATTTCTGCCGTAGACACATGACAATCTGGAAAAATCACTGCAAACCAAGGTTCTACCAGGGATATTGGCGTTAAGTCTTCACCGACACCTTCAGCCCAGGCAGCATGTCCCGCGATAAAAATAGGAACATCGGCCCCTAAATTGAGTCCAATCTGCGCTAATTTTTGCTGTGATAAACCACACTGCCAAAGTTGATTGAGAGCGACTAAGGTGGTTGCCGCATTAGAACTTCCGCCACCCAATCCACCACCCATTGGCAATCGTTTGGTGATGGAAATATCCACACCCTGCTCACTATCTGTAAAAGGCTTAAGTAACTTTGCAGCTTTGACAATCAGATTATCTTCGTCTGCTACTTCATCAAAAGCTGTTTTGAGATTTACTTGCCCAGAACGGTTGATATCAAAAAACAAACTATCGCCATAGTCCAGAAACTGAAAAGCGGTCTGGAGGTTATGGTAACCATCCTCTCTTCGTCCGGTGATGTGCAAAAATAAGTTTAATTTTGCCGGCGCTGGCCATGCTTTCACTCAGGTCGACTCCAGTCAGCAATGATTAATCTAATATTCAAATCCGGGTGTTTGATAAAAATTTTGGCCGGCACAACCATGCCATCAAAAGGTACATAACGCAGATATTCAATCTGCCAACCGGCTTGCTGTAAGGTTTTTAAGCGTCCGTTTTCATCCAGCTCATACTCATCAACCGCCACCTCTTCATATGGCACTCCTCTCACCCAGTCCCGTAATGCACTGACGGGTAACAGCCAGCCTAAGGTTTTGGCTAATAACTGCTCGGGCGTTTGTGCGGAATATTGCTCACCATTGTCCAGCGTCAATGTGACTTGTTCATCATCCCCAACTAACTCTGCCCCACCTTGAGAGAAAGGACCGGAGAGTTTGATATCGAAATCTTCACCTTGTTGTTGCCAGCTAATGCCTGCATTCCAGCCTTCACGCCCCTGTGTGATGGCAGTACGGCCTCTAAAACGCCAGTCTTTCAGTGAGGCTATTTCTGTCTGCTGCATTTGCCATCGTTGCTCTGGCGACTCTGTCGTTTTCGGTTGCCATAATGGCGCGCAGGCAGTGAGTAATAGACTCAGTCCGGCTAACCAAACTAATCTCATTGGCCAAACCTGCGCATCGTTTCAATCAGAAGTTTATTGTCAGGATCCTGCAATAAACCTTTATCCCAGATGTCTTTGGCTTCTCTTTTTTTACCACGTTGCCACAGCACTTCACCTAGATGTGCAATAAACTCAGGGTCAGGGTTAGCTTCAGTGGCTTCTCGCAGATATTTTTCTGCTTTCGCTAAGTCGCCTAGTCGGTAATAGACCCAGCCCAAGCTATCCAAGTAAAAAGGATCACCTGGTTTGAGTTCTAAAGCACGTTGAATCAACTTTAATGCTTCCTGATGACGATCGGTACGATCGGTTAAGGTATAACCCAACGCGTTTAATGCTTGAGAATTGTTGGGATCGTTGGCCAGAATTTGTTTTAGATCAGCTTCCAACACATCTAACTTATCCAGTGACTCAGCAATCATGGCCCGACTATATAAAGCATCTTCATTTTTCGGGTAGTGCTTGATGGCTTTTGTTAATAAATCAAACGCCTCCTGCTTCATATCATGATCGCGCAATAAGCTGGCTTCAAATAAATAGTATTGCAGTGCTTTCTTCGGTAACTGTTGTCTCAACTGGGCCAGATGCTCACGTGCTTTTTCAATATCATCCCGCCCCAATAATAGGTTGATGTAATGTGTCTGCGCCAAATCAAAACGGCTACTTTGCACAGGTACAGAGGCAAACCAGACCAGCGCAGCATCCACATTGGCATTTAATTCTTCAGCAATGCCCATGAAATAAGCGGCTTGATTCGTCGGGTCGCCGAGTTGCAGTAAATCACTGAAATATGACTTTGCTTTCTCGCCATCTTTCTCTTCCAGCGCGAGCAATCCAAGCGCAAACAACACATCACGGTTTTCAGGATTATCTGCCTGAATCGATTCAAAGATAGTACGTGCTTTATCCAGTTGACCGTCATCACCTAATAATTTGCCATACGTAAAACGTAGTTCATCACTGGCATCCTCTTTTGCTGCAGGTTTGGCCAGCAGTTTGATACCGTCTTTGGTTTGTCCTAAACGCTGTAAGGTGTCGGCTTTCAGTACAAGATAACTTTCATTATCAGGGTCAGTTTTTAACAAAGGATCAATTTCAGCCAATGTAATCGGATACTGCTGATAGAAAAAAGCTAAACGTGCATAGGCATAATGCGCATCTGGATGGCCTTGTTGATAAAGGTCTAACTTCTGCAGCGAGGCAAGCGCTTCTTCCGGTGGCGCTACTTCCGCCAGGTTCTCTGTCGCTCTGACTAGATACACTTTTTGATTTTCCGGCGCGAGTGACAGTGCTTTATTGATGGCCTGAACTGCGCCGTCATAATCTTTCTGCATCATCAGAAATGGCGCGCGCATCATATAAACATCAGCATTGTTAGGATCGACTTCCAACCAGCGATCTAATGCATGACTAATTCTTTCTTCGTTTCTGGATAAGGTGGCGACTTGTGCACTTCTGCTCGCCAGTTTTGGTGACTTGACCATATCCGCAGCACGTTCATAAAGCTCAACCGCCGCACCCACTTCACCACGCTGTCCCGCCACTTCCGCAGTAAGGATGTAGTACATCAGTTCAGGTGACATTGGCATAGTCACTTCCGGCTTTTTCTCCTCTTTTACTTCGGGAGCAGCCTTAACGACTTTTTGCGTCTCATCAACTGTGGCTTGAGTTTGCTGTGCGGGGGTTGCAGCACAGGCAGTCATAAGAGAGGTAAGTCCGATCAGAGCAAAATATGTAGTACGTTGCCCTACATTCATCATGAATGATTTCGTTGAATCCATATTAAAACGACCTGAACGTTTGATTTTGATAGAATGGCGAATTGTTTTCACTAAATAACAGACGATTGTAATAATGGCTGTAAAGTTTAACAGCATTTAATAACGACTTTTTCTTAATATGCATCTTGTCACCTATGGCATCAACCACAATACTGCTCCGGTTCATATCCGTGAGCTTTTTGCGTTTGATGCGAGCATGCTTCCAGCAGCTTTATCCAATTTACATGAAGATGATTCCATACTTGAAGTCGTTATTCTGTCGACCTGCAATCGTACTGAAATCTATTGTTGTATCGATGGAGAGTCTGACAACCAGATCCTCGCTTGGTTGCATGACTATCATCAACAGGAAGAGGGTGCCATCACCCCATACCTTTATCATTACCAACAAGCCGATGCGATTAGACACCTGATGCGAGTCGCCTGTGGATTAGATTCCATGGTGCTGGGCGAACCACAAATACTCGGTCAATTAAAAGACGCTTACAGTCAATCACTCAATGCCAACACTCTGGGCAAATCATTAGGTCGTTTATTCCAACACGCGTTTGCTGTCGCTAAACAAGTCCGAACCGATACCGCTATCGGTAACAGCCCGGTCTCGGTTGCCTTTGCGGCAGTCAGTCTGGCCAAACAAATTTTCAGTGAACTGGCTGACTCCACTGCTTTATTAATAGGTGCAGGTGAGACCATCGAGCTGGTCGCGCGTCATCTTTACGATAACGGTATCAAACGCATCATCATTGCAAACCGTACGATTGAACGCGCGCACAATCTCGCCACACAGGTGGATGGATATGCGATTAGTCTGAGTGAACTTCCTGCACATCTGGCTGAAGCGGATATTGTGGTGAGCTCCACGGCCAGCCAGCTACCTATTCTGGGTAAAGGGGCTGTAGAAAGGGCTTTAAAAGTCCGTAAACGTAAACCCATCTTCATGGTCGATATCGCCGTACCACGGGATATTGAAGCGGAAGTCGGATTATTAGAAGATATATACCTTTATTGTGTTGATGATTTAAAAGAAATCATCGAAGAGAATTTACAGTCTCGTCGTGATGCAGCCTTACAGGCGGAAGAAATTATCGACACACAAGTGGATCATTTTCAGGCATGGCTAAGAACTCAAGATGCCGTCCCTGTAATTAGAGCCATACGTGACAATGCTGAAGAGATAAGTAAGCATTCACTAGAAAGAGCAATAAAACAACTTGAGCAAGGCATGCCTGCTGAACAGGCCATGACTGAACTCGCTCGTACACTGACCAACCGCTTACTACATGAACCGAGTCGCCAACTCCGTCAATCCGGATTTGATGAAGAAGGACAGTTACTCAATGCAGCGCGGCGTCTGTTTAATATCAAGGATCCCAAGTGAAAGATTCGATCAAACATAAACTAGAATCCCTCGTTGATCGTCATGAAGAAATTAGTGGTTTGCTCGCTGATCCTGACACCATGGCCGATCAAAATAAGTTCCGGTCACTGTCACAGGAATATGCGCAATTAGAGCCTGTTGTCAGCAACTTTAATGCTTATCGCCGCACAATCGACGCATTGGAAGATGCCAAGCTGATGCTGGATGAAGACGATGCTGAAATGCGCGAAATGGCAAAAGACGAAATTAATACGGCAGAAGAGAAGCTCGAAGAACTCGAACTCACTCTGCAAAAGTTATTACTGCCTAAAGATCCAAATGATCAACGTAACATCTATCTGGAAATTCGTGCCGGAACGGGTGGTGATGAAGCAGCCATTTTCTCTGGCGATTTATTCCGCATGTACACAAAATATGCTGAATCTCGTCGCTGGAAAGTTGAAGTCATTAATGCTCAAGAAGGCGAGCACGGCGGCTATAAGGAAGTCATCTGTCGCATTGTCGGTGAAGGTGCCTATTCACGTCTGAAGTTCGAATCAGGTGCTCACCGTGTGCAACGGGTTCCGGAAACGGAATCACAAGGCCGTATTCACACCTCGGCTTGTACTGTCGCTATTCTCCCAGAAGCCGATGAGATTGATGAAGTCGATATCAATCCAGCGGATTTAAAAGTCGATACTTACCGCTCTCAGGGTGCCGGTGGTCAGCACGTTAACACCACTGATTCTGCGGTACGTATCACTCACATTCCAACCGGTATCGTCGTCGAATGTCAGGAAGAGCGTTCACAGCATAAAAACCGTGCTAAAGCGATGTCTGTTTTACAAGCACGCATCATGGCTGCGCAGGTAGAAAAACAAGCGGCTGAAGAAGCACAAACGCGTAAATCACTGGTGGGTTCAGGTGACCGAAGTGAACGAATTCGTACATACAATTATCCTCAGGGACGTGTGACCGATCACCGCATCAACTTAACCTTATACAAACTGGTTGAAATCATGGAAGGTGAACTGGAACAAGTCATCGAACCACTGATCAACGAATATCAGGCGGATCAGCTCGCCGCCTTATCCGGCGAGTCTTAAATCCAATCGCGCGGCGGCAGAAAGTCCGTGTATAAACGGGCTTCTGCTGATCCGGCTTCCGGAATCCAGTGATAACGCCACTTCACCAGTGGTGGTAGCGACATCAAAATCGATTCAGTACGACCACCCGACTGCAATCCAAATAATGTGCCGCGGTCATACACCAGATTAAACTCAACATAACGACCACGACGATAGAGTTGAAAATCACGTTCGCGCTCACCAAATTCTGTGTCTTTTCGTTTTTGTACAATGGGTGCGTAAGCTTTGATATAGCTGTCACCAACCGATTGCATAAATGCAAAACAGCGATCAAAGCCCCACTCATTCAAATCATCAAAAAACAAACCACCGACGCCACGGCACTCATCACGATGTTTCAGGTAAAAATACTCATCACACCATGATTTAAAGCGTGCATAAACATCATCACCAAATGGATCACACGCGGCTTTAGCCGTTGTATGCCAGTGAATCACATCCTCTTCATTGCCGTAATAAGGTGTTAAATCATAGCCACCACCAAACCACCAAATAGGCTCTTCGCCTTCTTTTTCTGCGATAAAAAAGCGGACATTGGCATGTGATGTCGGCACATAAGGATTATGTGGATGAATCACCAGCGACACGCCCATTGCTCGAAAGCTTCGACCCGCTAACTCTGGACGGCTGGCCGTGGCTGAAGCCGGTAAATTATCACCACTCACTTCAGAAAAATTGACACCACCCTGCTCAAATACCGCACCATTGCTTAAAACTCGTGTGCGACCACCACCGCCCGTTTCACGTTTCCAGTCATCAATTTCAAACGTGGCTCCACCATCTATTAATTCAAGTTCTTTGCATATAATTTCTTGTAGACGAAGTAGATACTCACGAACGGCATTAATATCGGGGGTACTCATCGTAAAATTTCTCCTGTTCGTGCGTCTCTGATTTGGCTTGGTTTTTTGGCGCCACCCAAGCTGCCGGGCAAAACATAATCCAATTCAGGTAACTGCCAACGCACCTGATGCACATTCATCGCTGGTCGTAATCCGTTTATATTGGCACTGGTCGAGACTATCGCCCCACCAAAAGCCTCACATAAAGCGCGCGTTTGTGGATGCGCTGTGACACGCACGGCAATGGTGTCATGCAAACCTGTCAGTAACATCGAGACTTCTTCACGAACAGGCAATAACCAGGTGACCGGACCGGGCCAGGTTTTATTCAACTCAGCTAACACTGAAGCTTCAATGGGCTGAATAAAATCTTGTAACTGATTAAAATCAGCAGCAATCAGAATAAGACCTTTATGCAAGGGGCGCTGCTTCAATTCTAATAAACGTAATAAGGCTTCTTCATCCCAAGGGTCGCACCCCACACCAAACACAGCCTCTGTCGGGTAGCCGATAACGCCACCTGCATTCAGTGTTTTTACCGCTTCTCGTAATCGCCAAGTATTTGTCATGTTCTCGCCCCTAGTCAGACCACATTGATTGCATACCCTGATTTCACTCAATAAAAAGGGGTTAACCAGTAACCCCTTTTTTACATTCTCAAACCGTGAGTTTAGCCTTGCTCACGTGCCACAGCGCGATAAGCGATATCAGTACGGAAATACGCATCATCCCACTTAATATGACTCAATGCGTCATACGCTGATTTTTGCGCTTCAGCCACAGTATTGCCCAGTGCCGTGACACATAACACGCGACCGCCAGCCGTGACGACATTATCACCCTGACTCGCTGTACCTGCATGGAAGACTTTACTGCCATTTTGTTCGGCGTCTGCAATACCCGTAATCACATCACCTTTACGGTAACTATCTGGATAGCCGCCAGCCGCCATTACCACACCAATGGCCGCACGCGAATCCCACTCAGCTTCGACTTCGTTTAAACGCTTGTCTAATGCCGCTTCACATAATGTGACTAGGTCCGACTGTAAACGCATCAAAATCGGCTGAGTTTCTGGATCACCAAAACGGCAGTTATATTCAACTACGCGTGGCGCGCCTGCTTGATCAATCATCAGCCCCGCATATAAAAAGCCAGTATAAGGGCGACCATCAGCCGCCATGCCTTTCACAGTTGGCTCAATCACTTCCGCCATAATGCGTGTAAACACCTCATCGGTGACCACAGGTGCAGGAGAATAAGCGCCCATCCCACCCGTGTTAGGGCCTTTATCGCCATTGTCGCGAGCTTTGTGATCTTGTGATGTCGCCAATGGCAGGATGTGTTCGCCATCCACCATCACGATGAAACTGGCTTCTTCGCCTGTCATAAATTCTTCAATAACCACACGGCTACCGGCGTCACCAAAGGCATTGCCAGACAGCATATCTTCAACCGCTGAAATCGCTTCGGCTTCGGTCATCGCCACAATCACGCCTTTGCCTGCTGCTAAACCATCGGCTTTAACAACAATGGGTGCGCCCTGCTCTTGAATATAAGCTTTGGCTTCATCCACTTGCGTAAATACTTGATATGCCGCGGTTGGAATCTGGTGACGAGCGAGGAAATCTTTAGTGAAGCTTTTTGAGGCTTCTAATTCTGCCGCCGCTTTTGATGGACCAAAACAACGTAAACCGGCAGCTTCAAAGGCATCAACCACACCCATGGTTAATGGCACTTCCGGCCCCACCACGGTTAAATCAATCGCGTTGTCCTGAGCAAATTTCACCAGCCCGGCGATATCTTCGACTTTGATATCCACATTGCTGATATTGCTTTCACTGGCGGTGCCGGGATTACCGGGTGCCACAAAAACCTGAGAACACTTTGGAGATTGATTCAGTTTCCAGGCGAGAGCATGTTCGCGCCCACCGCTACCGATGACTAATACTTTCATAGATGATTGCCGGAGATGCTAAAAAAGAGGCTAATAATACCGTAGATAACCGCTTTTCCAAACCACCAAAATGGATGATTTATAAAGGCAAAGCGATTCTTTTTCTCAAGCAATCCGTCAGCAGCCACTGCTAGCTTTGATCCAGGTCAAGATCTGTTCGGATAATAAAACAGCTTAAATCCTCGCTGGTTATACTTTGCGCACATTATTTAGGAATAAAACCATGACTGATGCGATTGAATTTAATGAAGGATTAATCTGCCGTTACGACAAAGCCGGCCCACGTTATACCTCTTACCCGACAGCGGTCGAATTTCATCATGGTTTTACAGCCGACACATACGCTCAACATATTTCTTTATCTAATCAGCGTGGAGGCCCGCTTTCTCTGTATTTCCATGTGCCGTTTTGCGATACCGTTTGTTTCTATTGTGCATGCAATAAAATCATCACCAAAAACCGCCAGCATGCTCAGCCTTACTTAGAAAACCTGTATGAAGAAATCCGTATGCAGGCTGAATTGTTCGACTCAAACCGAGTAGTTGAACAACTGCACTGGGGCGGTGGCACGCCTACATTTTTAACTCATCAGCAAATGCGTGAACTGATGGCGCACACACGTCAACACTTCACCTTAGCAGATGATGACAAAGGTGAGTTTTCGATTGAAATCGATCCACGTGAAGCCGATGACGCCACCATAAAACTATTAAGAGAGCTTGGCTTTAACCGCATCAGCCTCGGTTTGCAGGACTTCAACCCTAAGGTGCAGAAAGCCGTTAACCGTATTCAAACCGAAGAACAAACCTTCTCGATTTTAGACGCTGCCCGTCGAGAAGGTTTCCGCAGTATCAGCCTGGATCTGATCTATGGTCTGCCTCATCAAACCGTAGAAAGCTTCAGCGAAACTTTGGATAAAGTGATTGCTGCCAGTCCTGATCGTTTGTCCGTGTTCAACTACGCTCACATGCCTGATCTATTTAAAACACAACGGCAAATTGCTACGGCTGACATTCCACTACCACAGGTGAAATTACAGATTCTGCATCGCACCATCGATAAACTGACCGCCGCAGGTTATGTATATATAGGCATGGATCACTTTGCCAAACCAGACGATGAGCTGACGCTAGCTCAACAAAACAAACAGCTTTATCGCAACTTCCAGGGTTACTCGACTCGTGCTGAGTGTGATCTGATTGGTTTTGGTGTGACCTCCATCGGTAAAGTCGGTGATGCCTATGTGCAAAATGTGAAAACACTGCCGGAATATGATGAAGCGATTAAGGCGGGCAAATTGCCGGTCTTACGTGGTGTTGAGCTGGATGACGATGATAAATGTCGCCGAGACATCATCACCCGACTAATTTGTGATTTTGCTCTGGATATTCCCACTATCGAAAAAGCTTACAACCTCAACTTCAACGACTATTTTGCCGACGCCATTGAAGACCTAGAACAATTTGCCCAAGACGGCCTGTTGCAGTATAAATGGGACTCTATAGAAGTCTTACCCGCCGGCCGCTTGTTAATTCGTAATATCTGCATGGTGTTTGATAAATACAGTCAACAAGCAAGGCAGCGATTTTCCAAAGTTATATAGGGCACATGCTGGAAAAACTCCGACAGTACTTCATCTTTGGTCGATTGGGCGTCAAGCTGTATGTGCTTGCTGTCATTACCGGATTACTGTCGAGTCTCGCCATTATTCTACTGCGCCTGACCATTGATTTTGGTCAAATGGCCCTGTTCCCCTCCGGTGAAGTGGAAAGTTACGACTCATTACCCTGGTACTGGTTACTGGCACTCCCCATTATCGGCAGCTTGCTAATTGGGCTGTTATTTCGCGGACTGGATGCAGAGCAACGTAACACTGGTATTTTGCATGTTATCGAACGGCTCTCATCCTATGAGGGTCGTCTGCCTTGGCAAAATGCCGTCCGGCAATTTATAGGTACCAGTATCGCCATCATTACAGGCCACTCTGTCGGTCGTGAAGGCCCGGGTGTGCATCTGGGTGCTGCCAGTGGCAGTTTGCTTGCAAGCGGGTTAGAGCTCCCAAATAACAGTGTGCGTATTCTAGTTGCTTCTGGCTCTGCCGCCGCCATTGCTGCCTCCTTTAATACGCCCATCGCTGGTGTGATCTTTGCGATGGAAGTCATCATGATGGAATACCACATTGCCAGTTTTATTCCAGTCATTCTGGCAGCGGTAACCGGTGCAGTGGTCTGTCGGCTCACCTTTGGAGATGATACGGTTTTTGTTAACCTTGCCTCCGAAATGCAGTCGTTATGGGAGCTGCCCTACATTATTTTTCTGGGCATCATTATTGGTTTTTTAGCCACCTTATCTTTAAAAAGCCTACAATTGTTTTCCGGCACCTTTAGTAAACATCCTGCTTGGTTACGTCCAACCTATGCCGGTATTTTAATGGGTGTGTTTGGCATGGCCGTGCCTGAAGTGATGGGCATGGGCTACGGCATTATTGGCAGTATCTCCGCTAATGAAATCGCGATTGGCAGCCTGGTCATTATCCTGGTGCTGAAACTTGTCCTGTCCTCTGCTTGTGTGGGTTTTGGTATCCCCGCAGGTATGGTCGGCCCCACCATGGTCGTGGGTGCATGTGCTGGTGCGATCCTGGGTTATATCGGTAATTTAGCCTTACCGGAATATGCCTCTTCCATGACCTTTTATGCCGTTATCGGTATGTGTGCGATGATGTCTGCCACACTCAAAGCCCCACTTGCGGCTTTAATGGCGATGCTGGAATTAACCGGTAATCCGGAAATCATCCTGCCCGGCATGCTCGCTATCGTTTTCTCCAGTTTGATTATTCATGACTACTTCAAGCTTGATGCCTTATTTGTCAGCATTCTTCGTTATCGTGGTCTCGACTTTCAAAATGACCCCATCTCACAAGCATTACGTAAGATCAGTGTGGGCGCGGCCATGCAACGTAACTTTGTCACGTTAAATCAAACCATCAGCGCCCAAATGGCCATGCAAACCTTAAAAAACAGCCCCGAATGGATCATTATTACCCGCGATCGCATTCCTGTAGTAATGATGCCCGCCAGCGATCTGGCCAGAGCTGTCAGCGTCAAAGACATAGGTGAAAATACCGAAATCGACTTAATGCAAATTCCCGGCACACGCCGAGATGTGCACAAAATTTCCTTACATACCAGTTTGTTCGAAGCACACCGGGCCCTGAATGAACATCATGTAGAAGCGCTTTACGTCAGCCGTCAGAACGCACCAATGATTGAACGAATCTACGGCATTCTGACTCGTGAAATGATCGAAGCCCACTACCAATTACCTAAATCTGTAACAAAATAGTAAAAAGGGTAGTGAACAAATCGAAAATCTTCGTTATAATGTGCGGCTTGTTGCCCAGGTGGTGAAATTGGTAGACACAAGGGACTTAAAATCCCTCGCCCTAATCCGGCGTGCCGGTTCGATTCCGGCCCTGGGTACCATACGAATACGAAAGCCTCGATACTGCAAAGTCTCGGGGCTTTTTTATTTGTGCTGTAACAGCAGAATGTTTAGCTAGTACCGAGTGTTGTTGCAATGACTTATTGCTTATACGCTTGTTCGTACCTTGGCTGGCCATAAGGAACGCGCCTTCAATGACTGCATCATTCACTAAAACACGCTGGCTTTTCTTGCTCCTGTCCGCCCTACTTACTGTTGCTCAACCTTCAGCTGAAGCAGGTTTGATCTCCGGCTTGTCAAAATTAGGGAAAAGTATAGATGCACCGGATAGCCCCCATGGCTCGTCCTTTCGGTTTGCTGATGAGTTAGCCCATTATCCAGAAGGCGGCGTCGCCGAAATTAGTTTTAACCCTAGTCAAAATCAATGGCTAGCAAAAACACCTGATGGCAAAAGCGTACCCGTTCATCAATTCACTAAAACCGCGGCAGATGCAAACAAGCAAGCCACCTTATTACTGTCTGAAAGTCACCTCCCTTATTCACTGGATGCCTTTAATAAACTCCCCTCGGACGTAGCCATCAAGATTAAATCTCGACAAGGCAAAACCTATTCACTAACCACCAGCCCAACAACCAAACTGATAGATAACCATATCAGTATCAACATTAGCGATATCAGTACATTAAAAACGGCCATGTGGCAGTTACAACGCCCCATTTCTTCGTCAAATATGCGCTTGATTCAACTGGCTGATAATCCTGAAGTCACCCTACCCAAACAAAATTACGGCTCAAAAATACCGGTGGATAAAGTCGGTACTCATCAGTTGCTGAACGCACTCAAAACAATGCGTCAGCAAACCTTTGTTATTTCAGCCAAGGTAGAAAATGGCTTTTTAATGCATGGCAAAGAAAAAATCGCTGTGAAGGATTTAGAAAAGGTCGCTGCTGATAGAGATATCAGCCTGATCATTCTCGGCTCAGATAAACCGAAAAAGACCTTACAAACCTTGGCTAAAGACTGGCAAAAAAAGAAAGATGATGGCAGTTTAAACTCATACACAACCGGCGATTTTTATAATGCCTTCGCCGCTAAAAATTCGTCGGCTCCAATACCTATTGATATTGATACCTCCGGGAAGTTACGCACTGCACTGCATTTTGATCATCGCGTACCAACTAAAGCAGCCGTCGAAAAGCAAAACAGCGTCATCGAGCTCGCCTCAATGCCACTGAATGTTTTGACAAAATCGGCCATGCTACTTCAGCCTAATGAAGCACGTGCAAAAGAACTGGATGATCGCATCCACCCAGCTATCCCATCATGGGTTCATCTTTCTTTAATCGCTTCATTAGTGATTGGTCTGGCTACTTATAAAACATCTTGGTTTTTGTATTTAAAACTCTGGGCCTCACCACACAGAGTTAATTATCGTCACTGGTTTCCTTTTACTATCCGTTACCTGCTACACAGAATAGTTTTTGTTTTATTTTACCTGCCACTACTCGGCATATTTAGTCCGCTCTATATCCTCATCACCTGGATTTACAGAGTTATTCACTTTTTACTGATTCGCCCCGCTTATTGGATTTTTAGGAAGTTAGGCTAGGCTTGATTAAATATGAACAGAATTAAGTTCTGAGTAATGCAATAAACAAAATACAGGATAACCAAAGAATATTTAAGCCAATCAAAGCCGGACATTTTAATGGACATTTATTTTTATCATGATATCTTAAGTTATTGATAAAAAATACAAAGATACATAATATTTTATGGACATTTTTTCCGACAATGAGTGTATAAAACGCCTTGAGACTAAACGCTCGGGTATATTCAAGCTGCAACTTGGGCTGGACTCTCAGCAAATTGACATTCTGTTGCAGAGGGTCATTGATGCACAGGCTCGTTTTAAAGATTCTCCATTGGCTCATGTTGCCACCCAACTTGAAAAAGAAGTGATTGTCAGCTCGGTCTTTGGCACCAACACAATTGAAGGTGGAGAACTTTCTGAGCAGGAAACAGAAGCGGCTCTCGAGTTAACTCCTGAACAAATTCAAACCATCCAGCAACAACGTGCATTAAATATCAAAACCGCCTATGACTATATTCGTGAACAGGCGGATAAAGCGAATTGGCAACCGAACTTTGAGGATGTGATGGCCATCCATAAACGGGTCTATTTCAAGCTGTCTAATTCGGGTGAACAGAATCAGCCGGGAGTATTACGTGATAATCCTGACGGCATGATCACCAAAGTAGGTGATAGCGATCACGGTGGTATTTATAAACCACCCCAACTTGGTACCGATATTCATCATTTACTTAGTGAATTACTGCAATGGAACCAACAACTTGTAACTAAAGGCGTTCCAGCCTTAATCCGTGCGCCATTAATACATTTTTACTTTGAGTTAATTCACCCATTCTGGGATGGTAATGGTCGGGTAGGAAGAGTACTAGAAGCAGGCATTCTCTATGCTGATGGATTTCGCTATGCACCGTTTGCTCAAGCACGTTATTACCTGAAAAATATTGACCATTATTTCGCGTTGTTTAATCACTGCAGAAAAGCAGCTGATAAGAAACAGGATTACCCCAATACAGCATTTATCATGTTTTTTCTGAACGGAATGCTGGACACCATTAACGCACTACATGATCGAGTGAACAGGATGATCCACATGGTGCTTTATGAAGCTCGCGTAAAGCTATTCCATGATCAAAAAAAGATTAACGACAGACAATATGCCATCGTGAATGAAATAGTTGCTAAAGGTTCGCCGACTAAGCTCAAAATACTACGCCAAGCGGCTTGGTATCAGGCGATGTATAGCAAACTGACAGATAAAACACGCTCAAGAGACATACGACAATTGTTTGATATCGGTTTGTTGATGGAAGATAAGCAGGGTAATGTTTTGCCAGCCTTTATGACAAAGATAGATTAATGATGAAAATACTATCTAGACTGTACATCGTTATTTTTACTTTAATCACTCTTACCCAATTATGGCTGGTCTATAAAGCTGGTGATGTAGACGGCTCGCTCTATACTTGTTGGGTTTAGCATGATTATTTTAGGAATTGTGGTTCTAACATTATTGCGGTTTGGCAAGAAAGTACTAATTCCGAAATGGTTTGGGATAACTTACTCCACCATTCTTTTTATATTCATACTAAAAATTGCATATGGTTATTTTTATAGTCTGCCAACTACATTCTGGAGAATATTACTAATCTACGGAACCTTGCCTGTATTGATTTTTTATTTCAGCCTGAAAAAGGCAAAAATAAGTCAATAAATTCTACGGTTGATACTCATATATAAATTCAACATTCAGTCTTATTGATTTTGAGTAAATTCAGTTAAATGTTAACTTGGCATTTAACCAGATTAAGCCACTCATAATGGTGAGATCAAACACCCTGACACTACTGATTAGGCCTCCGAAAATATGACTTCAACAGTCGCAACACTCGACGACCTTGCACAACTGACAAGCTACTCGCTTATGGACTCACTTAACCGTGATCCTGACGCGACGGTAAATGGCGAAGATCACACTCCAAGACAAGTTTTCTCGGGTCATTATGTCCCGGTAAAGCCAACGCCAATCGACAACCCCGTTTACGTGACACACAGCAAAACCTTTTTCGATGAACTGGGTTTCGCTGACAGCCTAGCGACCACGCAAGACTTCACTCAGATGTTCTCTGGCGATCTCACTCATGTTCCCGAGCCTATTCGCCCAGTCGGTTGGGCGACGGGTTACGCCCTGTCCATTTACGGTACGGAATACACGCAACAATGTCCCTTCCAGACCGGTAATGGCTACGGCGATGGTCGAGCCATTTCCGTATTAGAAGCGGTTATCAAAGGGCAACGCTGGGAAATGCAGTTAAAAGGTGGTGGAAGAACACCCTACTGCCGAGGTGCAGATGGTCGAGCGGTTTTACGTTCCAGTATTAGAGAGTTCATGGCTCAAGAGCACATGTACGCACTCGGGGTACCCACATCGCGTTCATTAAGTTTGTATGCTTCCACAACCGAACGTGTCAGACGACCCTGGTATTCGGAGGGTTCGGCGTCCACTGAACCAGATATTGTTATCAATGAACCCGTTGCCATCTCAACGAGAGTCGCCCCTTCCTTTATTCGTGTGGGTCAACTTGAGCTATTTGCCCGTCGTGTTGTGAAACATGCACATGAAAATGCCATGAATGAGCTGGAAAAGATCGTCTTGCACGTAATCGCTCGAGAATATGCTGACGTTATCGATAACAACCTGAATATCGAAACCAAAGTCATTTTACTGGCCAAGGCGTTTCGTGAACGCCTCACCTCACTTATCGCTAACTGGATACGTGTCGGTTACTGCCAAGGCAATTTCAACAGTGATAATTGCGCTGTCGGCGGCTTTACACTGGACTACGGTCCTTTTGGCTTCTGTGAAACGTTTGATCCTGTATACCAACCATGGATCGGCGGTGGACGTCATTTCTCATTCTTTAACCAACCCGCCGCGGCAGCGCGTAACTTTGCCATGTTTTGTAAAGCCTTACAGCCTTTGCTCAAGGGCGATCAGCATTACCTATCAGAGCTTGAAGAGGTTCAACACGGCTTTGCTAACGTCATGCAAAAGCAATTGGAAAAGATGTGGGCAGCTAAACTCGGGCTTGAGGATTATAACGAGGCATTATTCAGCGAACTTATCAGCCTGATGACACTGACACTCGTCGATTACACCATTTTCTTTCGTGAACTCTCAGAGTTACCTGACAACATCGACCCACTGAAAAAAAGCTTTTATGCTGAACTGAATCCTGCTGAAAATGGCATTAACTCAACCTCTCCAAACACTCAGGAAATTGAGCAACACTGGTCAGCATGGCTTGATAAATGGCAATCGCTGGTAGGCATCAGTGACATAAACGATGCAACTCCTACACGTTCACGTGAAACGGTTTCCAGCCAAATGAAACAGGTTAATCCGAAATATATTCTGCGAGAGTGGCAGCTCGTTGCTGCTTATAAACAAGCCGCCGAAGGTGATTACACACCTCTCCGTGAGTTACAGGATGTGATAACACAACCCTACGCTGAACAGTCAAAAGACATCGAGGAAAAATATTATCGCCTCATGCCAGAGGAGCTGAGCGATGTCGGTGGTGTATCACATTATAGTTGCTCGTCATGATTTGGAATCAAACGCTCTGACACTGTTGATTTCTGACACTGTTGATTTAAGAATCAAGTTGGCTGTCGCTGTCCCCTTGGTTCTGGAAATCGGAGCTGCTAAATTGTATCCTTAATCTTCATAATCAAAACTCCAAATATGTACGATATCTGCACCACTTGAGCGTTTAATTTTTTTCTTCACAAAGTCATACAGCATGATTAATCTCGGATTGTTTACAGCAAATTGAGCTGCTGCAATTGTCGCTGGTTTGGTACCTAATGGTGCAAGGGAGAGAGATTGCTGGCTATAGCAGGCAGATTTATATACCTGCTCGATGATCTCATATGTTTTTATTGGATCATTAGCTCCAGCATATTTAAATCTAGGTGTGGTGATGTTACTAAGTTCAGATAGTTGACTGTAATTACTTGATAAGATCTTATAATCCCAGCTAGTTTTGAAAGGAGGAATTCCTACTAAGCATGTAATATTTCTTGAGAAATATTCTTCAGAATTTATTAGTCCACCAAGCCTGTGACCTTCCCATCCTAGAAAATAAAAAATCACAGTATTATTACTAAAGTTTACGTATGGCTGTAGTTGCTGTATTCCTTCCCCATCATCAGATAAATCAAAAGATTGTGTAGCCTTTAGCCCCTGAGGTTTTGACATTGTGTAATTATTTGGTTGTACATACATCACGTCAAATGATTTTTTTTTGTTGTTCAGAATTGAAAATAGATGCATTAACTCGGGAAGAGCTAGAGAAGTAGAATCAACAAGAATTTTGCCTTCCGGTATATCGTATTTTTGTAAATCAAATAGATTGAATTTCTCACCAGAAATAACAAGAGCAGTCTCAGCATGACAATAGTCAAGAGTTATTATGTCTTCTGACACAGAATCAATATATTTTGATGACCAACTACTACGGTCATCATACTGATCTATAAATGTAAATGTCGCATTATAGGAAGAATTTAAGCTAGTTCTCGAAAGTTCATTAGCGCGATAAGACTTCCATGATGAGATTTTTATCATAACTCCAAACTACCTTGCCTCTCATCCCCGTTATTAGCCCTCCATTTCTTTTGATATGACTTTCTAATTGCTTCAAAGTCTTCAGAACTACCAGCGACTATCGTCTTAAACTCATTTAAGGTGAATGATATCCCTCTTTTTTTTCTAAACGATATTCCAAACTTTGGAGCATAAACTGGGTTTAGCAGGAATTCTTTATTTGTAATTTGGTTGTCATCTTTAACTCTTTTAGAATCATCCTCTACTAATACTCTCCAACTTAAAGCTGATGCCAAAAAGGCTTCTAGCTCCTCCTCTGCTCCAGAATAATCATACGGAAACGTAAAAATATCCCTTTCAGGTTCAGTTTGATAACTAGATTTCTGGGATATTCTGAAAAGTTCTCCAATTCGGTTAACCATTTGGGATAATTTCTTTCCATGAGGTGGATAACTAATTACTTCACTGACTAATGATGAACTCTTAGCAATAGCCCCAATATGCATACTCCGATAAGGGATAGGAGGAATATCCTCTATGTATAAATAATCACGTTTTGACTGAGATGCGTCTGAATGCTTGAATGCCGAAAGACAAAGTTCTTTAAAATGACGAATATTTGGTCTCGTCATAGTTATAAATCTCTCGAATCCAGCATATACAGGAATATCTAATGAAGAATGCTGTAAATTAAGGGAAAGGAGAGTATTAAATTCGTATGTACTGACTTTATCTTTCAGCTTCGTATTTTGACTAGCGCTGGTTTGTCCAAGAACATACTTTTCAATTAGTTCACATGAAAAACTTTTTTGTCTGTATGTACCCAAAATGGTGATTGCAAGACTTTGATTTTTACGTATCTCTTCCTTAACAATATCTGAAAGGTTTAACCCGTTAAGAATATTAGTTAATTTTGTTTGTACGGAATTACTAGAAAAACAAAGTTTTGAAAGTTCAGGAATTGATGGGGATGGTAATAGATTTTTAATTATTGCAAAAACTTCTTCCTGATAGGATTTGCTTTGGCGAAGCTCAATATTTCCTCTAGTTCCTAAAAAGCTTGGACTTAATCTAGATGACTTACATTGCAACCCTGCATTTTGAAGTGTTAATAAAAAAATCTCTGCAGCAAAAATTGCGTAGTCAGAATGAATATAATCGTCTAGATTTTCTTCAACATAATCATCTGGTGACTGAAGCCATTCGTCACTAGTAGTTTCCTTACTTGGTTGTGAGTTAAGTTTATAGGCAACATTCCAGTTAAGTAAAAGAGTTGATTCTTTCCTATATGTATTGATTAGTTTTTGCTGTTCTATATTTAACAGCTCAAATTCATCTATAAAAATTTTAAATGTTGTATATTCAAATTTTTTGTAATCGGCACGCAAGGCCTCAGTCAAATACTGAAGCATATGCTTTGGTTGAATCGATAATAAGTTTTCAGTATTTAGAGGATTTAGTCTTGTGGATATCTCATATTGGTAACTCATTAACCAATCATTTAGAGTTTGAATATCTCGTATTTGTGTCTTTGTTACATTAGATACTGCATTCCAAAAATGCCCCTTATCGTTCATAGCAGTAACTAATTCTGGAAAATGATTGTTAATATTGGTAACAAGTTTTGAAAGTTCGGCCATCAGCGAAAGTGATGCGTGGAGAGTAAAGAAATGAAGTGCTGAATCACCTAACCAGCTAGTTTTTAATCCTTGGCAGTATGCTATATCAGGTTTCCAATAAAGCAAAATGCAATCGAATTCATCATCTTTAATAACATCCAAAGCTTTGTCGAAGCGTGTAGAGTGCGAAAAGTACTGGATGTATGTACTTTTACCTGAACCACGAGATCCTGCAAGCGCTATAGTGTGAGATATTTTTCGAAGATCCAGTCGGTCTATGAAAAATGGAACTACAAAGTAATTCAATACACTACCGGTTGAGGTTTGGAACTCCATCCTTGCCGTAGAGAGTTCATATATGATGTCGGTTATCTTCATAGAGCCCTTCTGTTAAACAGCTTACTCCAACCTTTCTTTTTTGGAGAATAATCCATGAATAAGATCGGAGGAGTTTGATTTGGACACCCCCACTCAAATGACAATGGAAGAGCAGCTTCATTGTAGCCAAGCCAATCTTCCATTTTTGGCGAATATTTTGTTTTCAATATTTGTAAGTGTTTTTTGACATCGGCCACAGTATTTTGGGGATCATTTCTAAATTGATCATTAGGTTCTCCCCGTAAAAAGCTATCTGTCTCATCAAGATATTCACCTGCAATAACGGTTAAGTCTGGATAGAGGTTGTTAATTTTCTCTATACCTTCAGAGAAAGCTATCAAAGGGCAATAGATTATCTTATAGAGATGTAACTTATTGGCTAAATCAAACTCTTTGGCAAAGTCAGAAAACTGATCACCACTTCCAATAAAATCATCAATAAGAATAAGTAATTCTGGCGCGACCGATGCCTTGGCAAGTCCGTAACGATCCGTGTTAACGTCAGATGAGAGTAATCTATAAATAGCGCCTCCCGATTCTCCCTGATCATCTAATAATTTCACTGGTGCAAATCTTATTTGCTTATTCAATGCTCCACTACGTAAATGTGACTTCCAATCATCTATTTTACCAATTGGGATACTTGTTTCTTCACTTATGTATTGCCAGATGGGACCAAATAAAACCCTTGAATAACTGGCTCTGGCCATATCATAGGATCTGACAATCAAACTATCTAGAATTTGTAAGGCAAGATACTCGTCGAGAGCATTTTCGAAGTTATTAAGCCAACCACTAAAGATTTCATAGTCAAAAGGCCAAATATTGGTGTCGCAGTACGTTCTTATTTTTTCAATAACTACGGATTTAAATTGTTCAAAATTCTCTGGAAGTTGCATGACAGCCTGTCGTTAAATAGTCCGTAATAGTTCTGTAAGTTATATATTTTGCACCTACCCCCAAAGAAACTTCTTGTAAAAAATTTCTACACCTTGGGTGTGATAACTTTTCCCATAATATACCAGCAACCTCAAGTGAACTTGGACGAATACCAATAATGCAATCACTTATTGGAAGACTACCTTGATTAACATAGAGAGTTCTGCCGAGGCATCTTCTTCCGACTCTAGCAATTAATATATCTCCTTTCTGCATATTATTGGAATGAATTGATGGTGTATTTATATAAAACCCATTGGAGGGAACAGCTGGTAAGTCAGTTGTATGAATGAAATTATCAACTAATATCGATAACTCATTTTTTGATTTATTTCCCCGAAACAGAAAGAAATCATTCTCAGAAATATCCGAAGGTAATGATATTACTGATGTGGACTTGTAATACATAAAATCAGCTCTATTTGAAGCATCCTTCGTCGAAATTTGCATACTCTGTGGTGCATTGATGTATGAGATGGATACAGTTTCTTCTGAAGATAGTTTTTGTTTTACAATTAATATAAAAGTTTGTGCATCAGTGTTTTTAAAGCTGTTAGTTGGTAACTGAATTACATTAGTCACATTATAATTGGTAAATAGAAATTCCCTTATAGGCTTCCATTTCTCACCGGATATTAATCCAGCGGGAACAATTAGACCTAATTCCCCAGACTTTGATAATAACCTTAAGTTTTGAGCTATAAAAACTAGTTCAGCAGGTACTTTTTTTGCATTAGCTGGAAGACAATCCAGCATGCCTACTTTTCGTAGAATTTTTTTGGCATCTTGATCAAGT
>CENM01039751.1_pt1 | contig 26475 bp, 19 predicted proteins | sample 530261 | NCBI WGS metagenome assembly CENM01 (sample SAMEA2619854, study PRJEB7988) | marine metagenome | biome: marine biome (ENVO:00000447); feature: deep chlorophyll maximum layer (ENVO:xxxxxxxx); material: "saline water (ENVO:00002010), including plankton (ENVO:xxxxxxxx)" | depth 80 m
GTCGCTGTCAGTGCCATGGTCGAATGTTCAACACGCCCTAATGTTAAATAAAACTATTTAGCTCGACCAATGCCCACATAGTCGCCTACTAAGCGCTCAATTTGCGATCGAGTAAATGTATTTTGCGCATCAAATACTGGCATGGCTTGCTGATTGATTTTATCAATATCCAATCGATCTCGTGGCGACCAGCTGATCAAAAAAACGGCCTGAGCATCATTGATTCTCTGATAAGGACTACTAATCAATTCAAGCAATGGTTGTTGTTCGTACAGTGCAGCAAGCTCACCCTGTGCTTTATCACTATAAACCAGTGTACGGATACCATAAGACCACAGTAATGCTAACAATGGATGAATGGCTGAGCCTGCGGTACGGCCTGAGCCTGCTTTATAACTGCCACCCCAGATCATGACGGTTTTATTGTCAATGAAACCATCAAAATACTGCCAAAACTTGCGAAATATCAGCTCTTTTTGGTCCTCATTAATATGCACGACAGACTGTAAAAGAGGCATGTCTAAACTATGCATTTTGCTCGACTGCTGTAACTTAGCCAGCTCGGTAGGTAGTGTATTACCGCCAAACCCCCATCCTGCCTGTAGATAGCTACTGCCTACGCGCTCATCCAACCCCATAATACGACTCACCTGACTGATATCCACCTGCTGGCTATCCGCCAAGCGTGACATCTCATTCATAAAGCTCACCCGGGTCGCGAGCATCGCCATGATACTACTACGCGCAAACTCTATCGTTGCGATATCGGCATGATGAGCGGCGCGAGCATGCTGCATTAACGGCTGTAACATCTCTAAATGTTGGTTGCTGTCTGCTGTTTTTTCACCCAGCAACCATAATGCAGGGTTCAACATGGAGTTATAAGCATCACCATCTTGCAAAAAAACAAACGGTATATAATAGACCCACGCTCGCTGTAGACGCTCAGATAGTGCTGATACAGCGCCTAATTCCTTAATTCCGCTCATTATTACAGGTAATGCCTGCTGATGGCTTTGATTAAAAGCCCGAATCCAACCATCTTCTGTCCACGCAGACTTAATACTGTCTAAAAACAACCAGTAAAGCGCCACTTTATTTTGATCATCACTATGAATGCTCTGACTGACGACGTGGCTGTCACCATGATTTGCCGTTTCATAATATTGTATTAACGTCTCTGCACTATCTGGCAATGCTTGACTTGTAATAACTCGCTGCTGTACATACATTTGCCATAGCGCTTGCAGATGATGCTCAAAGCTATATTGCTGTATCTGCTGAGCCAATAGATCTATATCTGCATACAGATGAACGCGTTGACCTAAACTTGCCAGCACCACGGCACTGGTAATCGCTTCAATACTATGGCCAACCAGCACACACACATTGGAACTGGTCAATGGGTTTGATGCAAATCCATTATAAGGCATACATTGATCGTTTGTAGCAGTCCCCATGAGTGTACCTTTTTACATTATTGATTGATCAGTATTACTAAGACAGTTTTTTGATATGCTGTAATAACTGGTCGGTAGAAGTGTCAAATTGGCTGTGAGCCTCTTGCTGCATAGCGTCATGCACAGACTCTGCCATTTGCTTGCCCATCTCAACCCCCCATTGATCAAACGGATTGATATCCCAAATACTGGCCATCACGTAGACTTTATGCTCGTAGAGCGCAACCAGCGCACCCAAACTATGAGGCGTAAGCTCATCGATAAGCAAGGTAGTCGATGGTTGATTACCACGGTAATATTTGTATTTATCTGCACTGGATACCGTTTTTGCATCACTATTCGATGCCTCTGTGACAGCAGCATTGCCAAATGCCAAGACTCGACTTTGCGCTAAGCAGTTTGCTAAAGATAGCTCATGCTGTTGTTGCAACGAGGCGTTTTGCACCTCGCCACTATAACGGCGTACACAAGCGATAAAATCACAGGAGACTTGCTGCGTGCCTTGATGCAGTAGCTGATAAAAGGCATGCTGAGCGTTTGAACCAATCTCGCCCCACAGAATTGGGCAAGTATCATAATCAATATGGTCGCCGTGCTGAGTGACCGACTTGCCATTACTTTCCATTTCAAGCTGGGTCAAGTAGCTAGGCAGATAGCCCAACCGTCCATCATAAGGCAATACGGTATGGGCATTCACCCTCAAAAACGTACTGTTCCATACAGCTAGCAGCCCTAGCAATACTGGTAAGTTATCTGTAAAATGCGCCTGTGCAAAATGCTCATCCATACTGTGAGCACCACTTAGTAGCTCCCTAAACCTATTCATACCAACACGAATAGCAATGGCTAGCCCAATCGCTGACCACAAAGAAAACCGGCCTCCAACCCACTCCCAAAGCTCTAATTGATGCTCAAGATGTATCCCCCAAGCCCTCATCTTTTCACTATTGGCTGATATTCCAATAAAGTGCCGACGCAACACACTGTCTTCAGTACCAGCGCGCAGCGTCGCCGTCGCAAGTAACCAAGACAGTGCGGTTTTGGCATTAGATAAAGTATCAACTGTGCCAAAGGATTTAGAGGATATAATAAACAAAGTGGTTTCAGGGTTTAAATGTTTGAGCAAATTATCAAGCTGAGTGCCGTCCATATTAGAGACGAAATGTACACCGATTTCCGTATCTGCCCATTCATCAAGCGCAGCGGTCGCCATAAGAGGCCCAAGATCAGAGCCGCCAACGCCAATATTAACCACATCAGTGATGGCCTTACCTGAGAACCCTCGCCATGTGCCACTACGGACACGTTCGGATAATCTCGCTACCTGCGCCAAACTATGATGTACATCGGCAACCACATCTTGCTTACCAACTTGTAGCTCTGCATTCTCAGGCAGACGTAGTGCTGTATGTAGGGCCGCACGTTCTTCACTATTGTTGACCATCGCCCCTTGCATCAACGCATCAATTCGAGCGGACAACTCACAGCTATCTGCTAGCCGCAATAAAGCATCCATAACTCGCTCATCGATACACTGCTTGCTATAGTCCATGTACAGCGCGCCAGCTTGCGCACTAAAGCGTGTCGCACGACTGTCATCTTGCGCAAATAAACTTGCCAGCGACCATGGCTGCGCCGCAAGCGTTTGCAACTGCTCCCAGTATTTGGAACGGCGAGCGCTATGATACTTCTTATCGTCCTTTATCTTATCCATCGCTATTTTTCATCTGCTAATTGCTGCTCGGCAAAATAGATAAACGCTTGCATATACGAGCGCATGTCACCGGCATCATAACTGGCACCGCGCATCGTTGTCACATTCACACCATATTCGTTAATAAGCGCATCGATAGCATCAGTCAGTTGAATCTCACCACCGACTGAAGCTTTAGTGTTTGCGAGGTAATCAAAAATATGATTGCTAAAAACATAACGCCCTACGACAGCTAGGTTTGATGGTGCTTCTGCTAAGCTTGGCTTTTCTACAAAACCTGCCACGCCAAAGCTGGCATTAACGCCGCCAGATATCTCATCTATATGACTGGTATCGATAAGTTTGGCGATACCGTATTTGTGCACATCTTCGTCAGCAACTTCATTTACCAATATTTGCGAATGGCCATCATGACTAAAAGCATCAATCATAAAGGCCAAATTATCAGCAGCCATATCAGTAGTAAACGGATCGAGAACGACATCAGGGAGCAATACAGCAAAATCATGTTCGCCAATGATAGGACGCGCAGCTAGTACTGCATGCCCCAAACCTAAGGCCTTACCTTGACGTATTATTGATACCGTTACATCCTCTGGTAGCCAATTTAAACTATCAGCCACCTCATCTTTACCTTTATGACGTAATTGATTATCTAGCTCAGCATTGATATCGAAGTAGTTTTCAATCGCGCTTTTTTGTGCATGACCGACCAAGACCATATGCTTGATACCCGCAGCGATAGCCTCTTCGACCACATAATGAATGGCAGGGCGATTGCCAAGCGGTAACAATTCTTTTGGCACAGATTTAGACAATGGCAGCATACGCGTACCAAAGCCTGCGACAGGGATAACAGCATGAGTAATTTTTTTCATAATAAGAGGACTGTTTTAAGAAAGTAGGTTAGGTAAAATAATGCTAACTTAGCAAATACTTAGTAGATATTATAGCGATTTGGATTTGTACCTTGCTAATATCAAACGTCTCAGCAGATATACAGAAATTATCAGTTCAAGAACCCTGAATCAAAAATTACGAGCTATATCATTCAAAATAACATGTTTATGAGAACTGATACAATCTTTATAAGTAATGGCCAATATCTCGCTTTTCATAGGATTTTCAGATATAAAAAAACACCCCATTGTAGGGGTGTCTTCTTAACATTTCAATATAGTTTTAGTAGTTTCACTATAGACTAATGTCTATCTTACCAGCCAGTAACTTCTTTTAGCTTGTCGCCAAGTTTAGATGGGTCACGTGTGTACGCGATGCCAGCATCTTCAAACGCTTTGAATTTCTCTTCAGCAGTACCTTGACCACCAGAGATAATAGCACCAGCATGGCCCATACGCTTACCTGCAGGTGCAGTGACACCAGCGATGTAGCCAACAACAGGCTTGGTTACGTTTTCTTTGATGTAAGCGGCGGCTTCTTCTTCAGCGGTACCACCGATTTCACCGATTAGGATGATCGCTTCGGTTTGTGGGTCTTCTTGGAACAGTTTTAGTGCATCGATTTGGTTCATGCCTGGGATTGGGTCACCACCGATACCGATACAAGTTGACTGACCAAAGCCTAGCTTGGTGGTCTGCGCAACTGCTTCGTACGTTAGTGTACCAGAGCGAGAGATAACGCCCACTTTACCTGGCAAGTGGATGTGACCTGGCATGATGCCGATTTTGCACTGACCTGGAGTGATAACGCCTGGGCAGTTTGGACCGACCATACGCACGTCGCCCGCTTCTTCGATGTAGCGTTTGGCTTTTAGCATATCGATGGTTGGTACACCTTCGGTGATAACCACGATCAGCTTCACGCCCGCGTCAACCGCTTCGATGATTGAGTCAAGAACGAAAGGTGCTGGTACGTAGATCACAGAAGCGTCTGCTTGGGTCGCTTCCATCGCTTCGCTCATGGTGTTAAATACTGGCAAACCTAGGTGCGTTTGACCGCCTTTACCTGGCGTAACACCGCCAACCACTTTGGTGCCGTATTCGATGGCTTGTTCAGAATGGAACGTACCGTTTTTACCAGTAAAACCTTGTACCAATACTTTGGTATCTTTATCAATTAATACACTCATTATGTTTTCCTTGTATTCGGTTGTCTTATGACGGCAGTGCCAATAACGGGCAAGCTGCCATCACATCGGGACTATTACGCTTTTACAGCGTCGACAATTTTTTGTGCAGCGTCAGACAGACCTTGCGCTGAAATCAGTTTTAGACCTGATTCGTTCAGGATTTGTGCGCCTTTCTCAGCATTGTTACCTTCTAAACGCACGACCACAGGAACTTGTACATCAACTTCTTTTACTGCAGCAATAATCGCTTCTGCAATCATGTCACAGCGTACGATGCCGCCGAAAATGTTGATTAGTACGCCTTCAACACTGCTGTCTTCAAGGATAATTTTGAACGCTTCAACAACGCGATCTTTGGTTGCGCCGCCGCCAACGTCCAAGAAGTTAGCAGGCTTGCCGCCATACAATTTGATGATGTCCATGGTCGCCATGGCAAGACCAGCACCGTTAACCATACAACCGATGTTACCTTCTAGAGCAACATAGTTTAGGTCAAACTCAGCGGCTTTAAGCTCACGCTCGTTTTCTTGAGTTTTATCCTGTAGTGCTGCGATTTTTGGCAGACGATATAGGGCGTTTGAGTCGATGCCAATTTTGCCATCAACACAAACGATTTCGCCGTTTTCACGAACGGCTAATGGGTTGATTTCCATCAATGCAAAGTCATTTTCAACAAATGCCTTATAGGCGCCAGTCATCAATTTAACAAATTGATTGATTTGCTTGCCTTCAAGGCCAAGTTTGAACGCAACGTCACGCGCTTGGAAAGGCATTAAACCAACTAAAGGATCAACGTGTACTTTGAAGATTTTTTCTGGTGTGTTGTGTGCTACTTCTTCGATATCTACGCCGCCTTCGGTAGACGCCATGAAAGTTACACGACGAGTTGCACGATCAACAACAGCGCCAAGATATAGCTCAGTTTGTACTGGATACATATCTTCTGCAACCAATACAAAGTTGACTGGCTGACCTTCTGCGTCAGTTTGATAAGTAACAAGGTTCGTGCCGATAAGCTCTTCAGCCACTTGCTTGGCTTCTTCACGAGTTTTAACCAGTTTTACGCCACCCGCTTTACCACGGCCGCCAGCGTGTACCTGCGCCTTGATTACCGCGATATCCGTTGGGGTTTTATCAAAAGCTGCAGCAGCTTCGTCGCCGTTATGGGCGATGATGCCTTCTTGAATTGGCAATCCGTAGCTTTTTAATAGCTCTTTTGCTTGATACTCATGTAAATTCATTGATTGTATCCTTTATTTTTTACAATTAATAAAAAGTGAAATCAAGTGCGCACATATACATATGAATCATACGTCTGACGCACTCATGATTGTGGCATCACCAAAATAGCGATACCCCAATCAGGTTGTAAATCGATAATAATTAAACGAGCAACTAGTTATTTCTTACGCTTTTTGCGCTGGATAGCGTGGATAGCACGGCCATCTGCAGATAGCGCCGCTTCATGCACTGCTTCTGAAATCGTTGGATGCGCAAATGTCATCAGCTGCAAATCTTCGATACTAGAGACAAATTCCATCGCGATCATGCCTTGATGGACGATATCACCCGCGCCAGCAAAGATAGCATGCATACCGAGTAAACGATCGGTCTTAGCATCGGCAACGACTTTGATTGAGCCTTGCGCTTCACTTTGCGCCAGCGCGCGACCGTTAGCAGCTAGATTGAATGAGCCTGTTTTGACCTCATAGCCTGCATCCGCAGCTTCTTTTTCAGTCAGACCAACCCAAGCGATTTCTGGATGGGTATAGATAATGTTGATAATAGTGTCATAGTTGACTTGTGCTTTTTCGCCATGAATGCGCTCAACCGCCATCATGCCCTCTTCCATCGCTTTATGCGCGAGCATCGGGCCACGTACTAAATCGCCAATAGCATAGACGCCATCTAGATTGGTTTTGCACTGATCATCGACATCGATAAGGCCGCGTTCGGTTAGCGTCACACCGCTGTCCTCGCCAAGTAGCTTCTCAGAGTAAGCACGGCGACCGACACAAACGATCAATTTATCAAAGCTCTCATCTGAGGCTTCGCCTTTGTTTTCGCTAGTGACGACGACTTGACCGTCTTTGACTTCTGCATTAGTCACTTTGGTATCGACGCGGATATCTAAGCCTTGTTTTTTGAACATCTTACGAGCTTCTTTGGCGATATCTTTATCCGCAGCGGCTAAAAATTCAGGCAGCGCTTCATAAACCACGACTTCCGCGCCCAAGCGACGCCATACTGAACCAAGCTCAAGACCGATAACGCCTGCACCAATCACGCCCAAGCGCTTTGGCGTCTCAGTGAAATCAAGCGCGCCAGTCGAGTCGACGATATGCTCGTGATCGACTTTGGCAACTGGAATATCGATAGGCACAGAACCTGAGGCTAAGATAACGTTCTTGGCAGTAATGGTGCTTTCTGCATCATCCTCTAGCGCAACAAATTTAACTTTTTTGTCATCGCCTTTACCGTCGACTAACGTGCCCCAACCTTGTAGCCAGTCAACACCATTGCCCTTGAGTAGTGCCGCAACACCGCCGGTTAATTGCTTGACGATACCTTCTTTACGCTCAATCATCTTCTCGACGTTGATGCCGACATCACCGGTGCTGATGCCATGCTCGTCGAGCTCGTCTTTTGTCGCCTCATAGCGATGTGAGGTATCAAGTAAAGCTTTTGATGGAATACAACCAACGTTTAAGCAAGTGCCGCCAAGTGCTGGCTCGCCTTTGTAAACACGTTTTTCGATACAAGCGACGCTCATACCCAACTGACCGGCACGAATAGCCGCTTCGTAACCACCAGGTCCGCCGCCGATAACGACTAGATCATAATTATCTTTCATAGTACGTTCCTATTTTTAATTTTATGTGTTATTTAAACTGGTTTATTTACCAAACGCTCAGCATTGTCTACACTTGATAGCTAATACGCTATGTCCGTGAGAAAGACTCACTTATCGATCACTGAGCGTCAGTCACCATTATTAAATTCTTTGAATATATTTAGTAGCAAATCAGTTGCTGCTTATCAGGTAGAGCTATTATCTGCACCAAAGCTAAAAAGCTTGTATCAGCGGTTGCCAATACAAGCTTAGAAGCTTACAAGTCTAGTAGCAACATAGCTGGGTCTTCGACCAACTCTTTGATAGTTACTAGGAACTGTACCGCTTCTTTACCATCGATCATACGGTGGTCATAAGATAACGCCAAATACATCATTGGCAAGATTTCAACTTTACCGTCGACCGCCATTGGGCGCTCGTTGATCGCATGCATACCTAGGATGGCAGTTTGCGGTGGGTTCAAGATAGGGGTTGACATCAATGACCCAAATACACCGCCGTTTGAGATAGTGAATGTACCACCCGTCATCTCGTCTAGACCAAGCTTGCCTTCTTGCGCCTTGCTACCGTATTCACGGATTTTGGCTTCGATGTCCGCCATACCCATACGGTCAGTATCACGCAGTACAGGAACGACCAGACCACGATCTGATGATACGGCTACACCGATATCATAAAAACCATGATAAACAATGTCATCGCCATCTAGTGAAGCGTTTACTGCTGGGAAGCGTTTCAGTGCTTCTGTCGCTGCTTTTACAAACAACGACATAAAGCCTAAACGTACGCCATGACGCTTTTCGAACTTCTCTTTGTACTTAGCACGCATGTCCATCAATGGCTTCATGTTCACTTCGTTAAACGTCGTCAACATCGCGGTATCTTGTGATGCTGATAATAGACGCTCAGCAACACGCTTACGCAAGCGAGTCATCGGTACGCGTTTTTCAGTACGCTCGCCCGTTGATTCTGCTACAGGACGACCGCTGTCAGATTTGATGCTGCTGTCTGATTTTAGTGTTGGGTTAGCCATATCTGTTTTGGTGACACGACCGCCGCGGCCGCTACCTTCCACATCTTTAGGATCAACGCCTGACTCTTTTGCCGCTTTACGGACGGCTGGGCTTTGATCTTTGTGCTCTGCTTCATCTTTTTTGTCAGTGACTTGTACTGGCTCGCCACCATCTGCAGCTTGCTTTTCTTGTACTGGCGCAGCAGGTTGATCTGTCTCTACCGCTGGTGCTTCACCAGCACTTGCGCCTGCTTCAAATTGTGCGATTAGCTCATCAGACAGAACAGTATCGTCAACATCTTTGACGATCTTGGTCACAACACCATCATCAGGTGCCACAACTTCTAGTACCACCTTATCAGTTTCGATTTCAGCTAATAGGTCGTCACGGCTAACTTGTTGACCTTCAGTGACATGCCATTCAACGATTGTGCCATCGGCAACCGATTCTGGAAAAACGGGGGCTTTGATGTCAGCCATCGATATACTCCTTAGATTTGGATATTCATACTTATTATTAAGTCGTGATAGGCAATCAGTATCGTTTTAATAATGCTATTTGGCAGAATATTAAAACATACTGACTGTCATCGCCTGATTCATTTATCTTCTATAGTCTTAATAGACAATCTATTATTGAGCTAACTCATCAACACTTACACCAAGGCCACCAGCAATCAGTGCTTGCTGCTGCTGCGCATGTAGTTTTGGTGATCCTGTTGCAGGTGCTGCACTAGCAGGACGTGCCACGGGCTCCATAACTTTTGCTTTGGTTGGATGTGGTACAACAATACGGAACATATGCGGTGCTAAGTAGTACCAAGCGCCCTGATTCAATGGCTCTTCTTGCGTCCATACAATCTCAGTTAAATTGCTATACTTTTCAATCTCAGCGACCAAACGTTGCTCTGGTAGCGGATATAGCTGTTCGATACGGACGATCGCAACATGATCAAGACCCAATGCGCGACGCTGCTCTAGCAAGTCGTAATATACTTTACCACCGCATAGCACCATACGAGTCACTTTGTCTGCGTTGTGATCGTCCATCTCTGGCAATACCGTTTCGAACTTACCGTTAGCAAGCTCTTCTAAATGAGAAGTTGCTAGCTTATGACGCAATAAGCTCTTTGGTGACATAACGATCAAAGGCTTACGAATTGGGCGTATCGCCTGACGACGTAAGGCATGGAAAATTTGCGCGGGCGTCGTTGGTGTGATGACTTGCATATTGTCTTCAGCACATAGCTGTAAGAAGCGCTCAAGGCGAGCAGATGAATGCTCAGGGCCTTGACCTTCAAAGCCATGTGGTAACAACATGGTCAAACCACAAACGCGTTGCCATTTGGTCTCGCCGCTTGAGATGAACTGATCAATGACAACTTGAGCACCGTTAACGAAATCACCAAACTGCGCTTCCCAAACGATCAAAGCATTCGGTACGGTGGTTGCATAGCCATATTCAAAGGCCAATACAGCTTCTTCTGATAATAATGAGTTATAAGTAGCAAAACGTGCTTGTTTCTCGCTCAAATGAGCAAGTGGCACATACATGCTGCCATCATTAACATTGTAGATTTCAGTATGACGATGTGAGAATGTACCACGGCCGACATCTTCACCAGTAATACGTACCAAGACATCATCGTTATCAACTAATGATGCATAGGCTAATGTCTCAGCGGCACCCCAGTTGAGAGGCTCTTCGCCTGTTTGCATGGCTAGACGCTGCTCAACAACCTTTTGAACCTGACGCTGTAGCTTGTAGCCTTCTGGCATCTCAGCCATACGGCGTCCATACCCTTTGAGCTTTTCGATATCAACACTGGTATCCCAATCATCAACCAAGTCATGACCTAGATAAGGCTTCCAGTCTACAAATAGCTGCTCGTTAGGCTCTTGAACCAGTGAGCTGACAACGTAATCGCCACGGTCTAAAGATTCACGATAATTATCTTCATACTGTTTTTCTTCTTCAGTATTTAAGATACCTTCTGCGATGAGCTTTTGTGCATAAAGGGTACGTGTCGTTGGCAGCTTCTTAATAACTGCATACATCAATGGCTGAGTGGCTGAAGGCTCATCTGCCTCGTTATGACCGTTGCGACGGTAGCAGAACAAGTCAATAATGATGTCTTTATCAAACTGATGACGATAGTCTAAGGCTAATTGAGCCGCGAAAACGACTGATTCAGGATCATCACCATTCACGTGTAGGATTGGTGCATGTACCATTTTTGCGACATCAGTACAATATTCGGTTGAACGAACATCTTCTTGACGGCTAGTGGTAAAGCCAACTTGGTTATTGATAACGATATGTACAGTACCGCCAGTGGTATAAGCACGGGTCTGTGACATTTGGAAGGTTTCTTGAACCACACCCTGTCCAGCAAAAGCCGCATCACCATGGATAACGATAGGTAATACTGAGTTGCCACCAGTATTATCTAATGACGGCTGATCATTACGGCGCACTTGACGTGCACGTACTGAGCCTTGTAATACTGGTGCAACGATTTCAAGATGCGATGGGTTAAATGCTAAGGCTAAATGCGCTTCACCACCTGGGGTCATCACGTTAGATGAAAAACCATTGTGATACTTAACGTCTCCTGAGCCTTTCTCTGGCTGCACTTTACCGTCAAACTCATCAAATAAGTCTGCAGGGTTTTTGCCCAAAATATTGACCAACACGTTTAGACGTCCACGGTGAGCCATACCAATGACCATCTCTTTTGTACCATAGCCACCAGCACGTTGGATGATTTCATTGACTGCAGGTATGAAACTCTCACCACCTTCTAGACCAAAACGCTTAACGCCTGTATATTTACGCGCCAAATATTTTTCTAGACCTTCGGCCGCTGTTAGACGCTCAAGAATAGACAAACGCTTTTCTTTGTCAAACTTGATATAGCCTAGATTGCTTTCTACATACTCTTCCATCCAGCGTTTTTCTGTACTGGTGGTCACATGCATATACTCAATACCGATATGGCGGCAGTAAACACGCTCCATGATCTCGATAATTTCACGTAATGGTGCTTCATCTTTACCGATCACTAAATCATTGGTTGGGAATACAGTATCAAGGTCGGCTTCTGATAGGTTGTGATAAGCTAGGGTCAGATCTTCCACTTCTGCACGTGGATGTAAGTTCAATGGATCTAGCTTGGCGCGGCGGTGACCACGGCGGCGGTATGCGGAGATGAGTTGCTGTACACCCATTTGCTTTGGATCAGTACAGTTGTCTGAATTACTACTACTTGTACCGGCACTTTCGTTACTCGATTTGTTCGCCGTTTGATTGCGGGCAAGTAACAAAAATTGGTCTTTAATAGCATTATGCTGGGCATCATTTGACGATTTGTACTGTTCGAAGTACGCTTGCCAATCTGTGTCAACACTATCAGGGTCCGTTAGGTATTGCTCATAAAGAGCTTCTATATAGCTGGCATTATCGGCGGCCAGTTCAGTATGTCCTTGGTCCGCTTTTTCTTTGGTTATACTATTCATAATAATCGTCTATTTGATAGATAAATGAATGGAATCGTGCTTATTATGGTGTCAGTCGTTGTATGCTAGGCGTTTAGACAATTCGTCATACCCCATTGTATACAGTTCGATAAAACCCTTTATCCCTAAGTATTGCCGTCACTATAGAATATTGCTGTCATTGTCTAAAAGAGCAAGTAATGCTAAATAGTGATAACAAGTCTTATTGCAACACCTATGTTAAAAATAAATTTATTTGTGAACACTCAGTTTTCTGATCTGGCTCGTTTCACAACATTAATTTATATATACTTCTTTTAGCCATAACCAATTCATCAATGATAAATTATTAATAAATGGTCAATATTTCAGCTAGCCTATAAACTGGCTATTATCGCTGAAATATCCGCTATTTGCTAACAAATCTTATTGTTTCAGATAAACATGCATTGCTGTATAGAATATCATGAGCGTTTTTTGCGATATAGTTTGTTTGTTCAATACTAAGTATTTACGTAATGAATATCTATTATCAATTATAGAAGCCTCGTTATTGTATACATAACGTTTTATTGTATTAATGCAATAGCCCTTATAGATGCTACTTTTAATGCATCGGAAACAAACTTTGCAATGTTTGATCAAGTTCAGGGTGTAATTATAACAAACTTTACGTGTATCTGATTGTATAGATTGACTGTTTATATAATATGTCTTCTTACATATGGTCAACGTATCGCCCGTACGGATTTACGGATAGACTAACGCCCTATTATTCACCAGTGTACTAGGCTTCTTGTTCTACCTATCCGGCAGGATTGTTCATCGCTACCAATAGAAGCCCACTTTAAACAATAGTAATCAGAAAATTAACACTACTATAATCAGTGATTTTGACTAACAAAAACACCACCTAATAAATAGGTGGTGTTTTTGTTAGTCAATAATAATCAAAACAATTAACCAGCTTGATCAATCAACATATTACGTAAATGTCCGATTGCTTTGGTTGGGTTCAAGCCTTTTGGACAAACTGACACACAGTTCATGATGCCACGGCAACGGAATAAACTGAACGGATCGTCTAAACGCGCCAAACGTGCTTGCGTGTCACCGTCACGGCTGTCAGCCACAAAGCGATACGCATGTAGCAATGCTGATGGACCTAAGAACTTATCAGGGTTCCACCAAAAAGATGGGCAGCTCGTTGAGCAGCATGCACACAGAATACACTCATACAGACCATTTAACTTTTCACGCTCAGCAGGAGACTGCAGACGCTCAGTTGGGGGTGCTGGCTGATCATTAATCAAGTACGGATGTACCTTTTCGTATTGCTCGTAGAATTGGTTCATATCAACAACCAAGTCACGAACCACTGGCAAACCAGGTAACGGACGAACGGTTACTTTTTCTGGTAGCGTGTTCATGTTGATTAGACATGCTAGACCATTTTTACCATTGATGTTCATGCCATCAGAACCACAAATACCTTCACGGCAAGAGCGGCGGAAAGTGATTGTTTCATCTTCTTTCTTTAGGCGTAATAACACGTCAAGCAACATACGATCTGAATCAAGTAATTCAATCGTATAAGTTTGCATGCGTGGGGCTGCGTCCACATCAGGATCGTAGCGATAGATTTCGATGGTGCGAGTACCTCGGCTCATAATGCTAAACTCCACACGTAGGTGATGGCGGGCATACAAAGATTGCAACATATGAGTGCTGGCTATTAATCACTACTGATAATTGAATATCAATTAATAGCCTAGCAGCACTCCTATGAGCATGTAGCTGGCGGTCACCTTTTTAATAAATGAATAAGGGATAAAACGTTTAAGCTTTCTGTTTATATCGAGCGCATAGTCTAGGATTAATAGACGCGAACTTTTGGTTCGATATAGTCAACAGTCAGTGGCACTTTGCGAACTGGTTTGTAAATGATACGGTTGCCTTCAGAATACCATAAAGTATGCTTCATCCAATCGTGGTCATTACGGCCGTTTGGTGCATAGTCATCATCTTCTGGACGATCATAATCAGAGACACTATGCGCGCCGCGGCTTTCGTGGCGACTCGCGGCTGATACCATCGTCGCTTTTGCTACTTCGTATAGGTTTGCCACTTCAAACGCTTCGATACGAGCAGTGTTGAAGACTTGTGATTTATCACCCAAATGGATTTGTTCGACTTTCTCACCCAGCGCTAAAATTTTCTCAACGCCTTCATCCATCATGGCTTGCGTACGGAATACACTGGCGTGTTTCTGCATGGTGGCGCGAATCTCATCAGCCACGTCTTGTGCATTGTAGCCTGATGTTGATTGCTGCAATTTGTTTAAACGACCAACCGTGATGTCAAGTACATGCGGATCAAGTGGTTTGTAGTTATGATCGTTTTGATGGAACTCATCAACAATGTGCTTACCAGCAGCACGACCAAACACAACCAAATCAAGTAGTGAGTTGGTACCTAAACGGTTGGCACCGTGTACACTCACACAAGCGCACTCACCAATAGCGTATAGGCCTTTAACGACGTTACCATTAGCATATAAACCGTCTTCATCTGTACCCGCTTCTAGATCCGGCACGATTACCTGACCATGGATAGTGGTTGGAATACCACCCATCATGTAGTGAATGGTTGGGATAACTGGAATAGGTTCTTTAGTAATGTCAACGTTGGCGAAGTTTTTACCGATCTCAAATACTGACGGTAGACGCTTCATGATAGTGTCGACACCCAAATGGGTCATGTCCATGACGATATGGTCAGCATTAGGGCCACAACCACGACCTTCTTTAATTTCTTGGTCCATAGAGCGCGATACGAGATCACGTGGTGCCAAATCTTTAACGGTTGGGGCATAACGCTCCATGAAAGCTTCGCCATCCTTGTTACGCAAGATAGCACCTTCGCCGCGGCACCCTTCGGTCAATAGTACACCTGCACCATGAACGCCCGTTGGATGGAACTGCCAGAACTCCATATCCTGTAGTGGGATACCAGCGCGAACTGCCATACCAATACCATCACCAGTGTTGATATAAGCGTTGGTAGAGGCGGCAAAGATACGACCTGCACCACCTGTTGCTAGAACAGTAACTGGTGCTTGGAATACCGCAACAGTACCTGTCTCTTGCTCAAGAGCGATAACACCGTTGATGTTACCCGCTTCGTCTTTGATCAAATCAAGCGCAATCCACTCGATAAAGAACTCAGTGCCTTGCTGTAAGTTTTTCTGATACAGCGTGTGTAGCAATGCGTGACCTGTACGGTCAGCAGCAGCGCACGCACGTTGTACCGCTTTTTCGCCATAGTTTGACGTATGACCGCCGAATGGACGCTGATAAATCGTACCATCTTCGTTACGGTCAAACGGCATGCCCATGTGCTCAAGCTCATAGACTACCTTTGGCGCTTCACGGCACATATACTCGATAGCGTCTTGGTCACCTAACCAATCTGACCCTTTTACGGTGTCATAAAAATGGAAATGCCAGTTGTCGTTACTCATGTTGCCCAAACTTGCACCGATGCCACCCTGAGCAGCAACCGTGTGCGAACGTGTTGGGAATACTTTGGTCAGGACTGCAACCTTCATACCCGCTTCCGCTAAGTGCAATGAAGCGCGCATACCTGAACCACCGCCACCAACGATAACTGCATCGTAGTTTAGGGTCTTAATATTACTAATGGTATTGTCTTGTCTAGTTGCCATTACGGTTTTCCTAATGCCTATTAATGCTTATAAGTAAATGAAAAGCGTGTTTTAAAATCTTCTTATTGCAGGTTTAAGGGCTTTTATCTGGCCATTACATGCACTTATTAAAGAAGAGGATATAACAGTCTTTGACCACTTAATTTGCATATCTATCGTTATACTGAACCAAACCTGCTCAACCTTGTTGCTCATTCAGCGACAATCTAAATAGTGGGCGCTGTTGGTTCAATGCTATGACTATTTTTGGCTATCAACGGATACTTTTAAACTACTCTATCAGCTGACATACCAGCTGCGCGCATCCGTTATATATAGATGCTTATATCAATACTAAAGCTGGTCACTCAATCATTAAACAGCAACGACACTAAAGCCGTTACCCCAAAAAATCATGATTCCCCAAAATAGAAATACTAAAATAGCGATAATCATCAATGACTGTAGCACTAAACGTAAACCTGCTGCGCTTGAGCCCAGTTTGCCTGTCGTAATATAGTCAGTAAATACTGTCCACATTCCCACCCAAGCATGGCCAGCTAATGCAAGTACAGCAACTAAGCTGAATAAACGCATTGGCAGGCTAGTCATGAATGATGACCACTCAAGATACGTGACATCGCCGTGGGTCAAAAAGAAGCCCAGCAACACCACACTATAAACGGCTAAAACAACAGCACTAATACGCTGAATAATCCAATCGCGTGAGCCTGAACCTGTCAGACCAGTAGCACTTTTGATTCCTGAATCATTTTTAATCATTAGAACATCACCCATATAAATGACGCGATAACTAAAATCGCTGCAATTACAAAACTGACCATAGAGGCAGTGCGGCCAGATTTTAGCTCTTCGTTCATGCCCATATCAGCAAATAAATGTTTGATACCCATCACGAAGTGATATGCGATGGCGGCAACAAATATCCATGCTAAAAAGCGCACAAGTACGTTGTCAAATACGGTCTCAAAACTCTCAGGCGACGCCAATGAGTTCTGTAATAGCCACAGCATTACAGGAATTAATAAGAATAAAATAATGCCAGAGATACGATGCAAAATAGAGGCGATTGCGATCGGTGAGCGATTAACGCTAATCACTTGGCTTAAAGGCAGATCAATAGGTCGGTTGCTTTTCACAGCGGGCATCCTTTTTGCGGTTATACTCCTGTATCTGCTATCAACGCTTGACAAAAATAGTGTCAGTTGAGCATCGAGCAACACACGAGACGAATAAAGTAAGGAAGAGCTAGCTGACTTCTTTTAGTTTGTGCTAAATATGAAGAAAGAATCATGTATATAAGGTATTGATAAGCTGTTTGGTGTCGCTTGTCGAGCTGACAGGCCTACAAAACAACCTATCTATTATACAACAAAGAAAATAAACATCAGTAAGATCGACTAACCAGTCTATTTTTATTGGTCGTATGAATAGCCAGACAACGTTAATATGTCTTCTCTATCAAAATAAACCTTGTACTGAGCACTAAATACTGGTGCTGAGCATCTAAAAATAGAGCAGTTAACAAGAACATTTAAACCATAGAATTCGGTTTGGTTTATCAAAATACCAGACAATCGTAAATAAGCATGTATAAAGTAAGCTCTAGGCGACACTATATCATGACCACTTATCAATTCGCACAAAGCTAGTGCCAGTCAATTCCTGCAATTATAAAATGACTGGGCGATAATTACAAATTTATCCCTAAAGTAATAAAGTCACACACTTAATTAACAAACGAATAGATATATGCAATACTGAATGTGGAAAACGCTTACCTCTGACAATTATGCTCGACACTTAACTTGTCTACTGCTCATGCCCTGTCTGTTTGTAGCCTCGTTTTTTGCGAAAATCCTGCTGCGTTTTTGCGACAAACCCCAAAATATAACGTCAATATTGACGTTGTAAACATGTTTGATAAACAGAAAGTTTGGCGCAAAATAACCAATCAGACATATTTTGATACAAAAATTACAGCGAACAACCACCGCTAGACCGTGCCAATTAGACCCACGGTCAATAAAAGTTTTTTCAAATCACAAGTAATTGCTGCTAATATACCTTGCGTATTAAATGAGTGAAACGGATTTTGCCGTTTGACAGATAACGACGTGAGGTATGCGTCTGTAGTAATTTTATTCTAACGAATCAAAAACAATGGAGAGCAATTTATGGCTGACACTAATGCCAAACTAACCGTGAATGGTGAAGAATACGAACTTCCTATTATTGAAGGTACTTTAGGGCGCCCAGTTATCGATGTTGCTGCTTTGCAAGAATCAGGATTTTGGTCTTATGACCCTGGTTTTAAAGTAACTGCTCCCGTTGAATCAAAAATTACTTATATCGATGGTGGCAAAGGCGAATTATTACACCGCGGCTACCCTATCGACGAGTTAGCAAACCATGCTGAATATCTAGAAGTGGCATATGCGTTGCTAAATGGCGAGCTACCTAACGCTGAGCAAAAGGCAGATTTCTTTGAAAAAATTCGTGAACATACGGCTGTTCATGATCAATTGCGTAAATTCTTTGAAGGTTTCCGCCGTGACGCGCATCCAATGGCCATTATGGTTGGTGTCGTTGGTGCGTTATCAGCGTTCTATCATGACAACCTAGACCTCAGTAACGAAGAGCATCGTGAAATCACAGCTATTCGTTTGATTGCTAAGATGCCTACGCTTGCGGCGATGAGCTATAAATACTCGCAGGGCGAACCGTTCATGTATCCACGTAACGACTTTAGCTACGCTGAGAACTTCTTGTACATGATGTTTGCGACTCCTGCTGATGTGGACTATGAGCCAAACGACGTCGTCACCCGCGCCATGGACAAAATCTTCACCTTGCACGCAGACCACGAGCAAAACGCCTCGACTTCTACTGTGCGCCTAGCCGGCTCAACGGGTGCCAACCCTTATGCCTGTATCGCTGCTGGTATCGCAGCTCTTTGGGGTCCATCGCATGGCGGCGCCAACGAAGCTGTACTAGAAATGCTTGATGAAATCGGTACGGTTGAAAACGTGCCAGCATTTATGGAAAAAGTGAAAAGCCGTGAAGTGAAGCTAATGGGCTTTGGTCACCGTGTCTACAAAAACTTCGATCCACGTGCGAAAGTCATGAAAGAGACTTGTGATGAAGTATTAGAAGCACTTGGTGTCAACGATCCTAAACTTGAATTGGCAATGGCACTCGAAAAAATTGCACTAGAAGACCCGTTCTTCATCGAGCGTAACCTATATCCAAACGTTGATTTTTACTCTGGTATTATCTTAAAAGCCATCGGTATCCCAACATCAATGTTTACGGTAATCTTTGCACTGGCTCGTACTTCAGGTTGGATCAGCCATTTGTTAGAGATGCACAGCGCCCCATACAAGATCGGTCGTCCACGTCAGTTATATACTGGTGAAACGCGCCGTGACTTTGTCAAGGTTGAAGACCGCAAGTAAGTCCAATAGTACAGACACAATAAAAAATCCCGCCATCGTGCGGGATTTTTTATTGCTATGATGGGATAGATACTATTGGATATACTTCATCCAATTATTGGCAAACTCGTTACTATGTGTATCATTTAAACCGTTATTGAAACTCTTTTAACGTCTGCTCATATTTAGCAATCTGCTCGTCATATCCTTTAATCGTATCGTTGAATTTGGCCATGAGCGTTTCAAATTCTTGCTGCTGTTGTTGCTTCATTTGCTGCATATCAACCACTTGCTGCGCTTCTATTTGCTCCCATACTTGGTGCTGAATAATCAACCGAGCCAGCGCAGGGCTTTTTGCACTGACCCTTCCTGCAATCTCTGCATGCTCAAATAACTGAGGAACTAAGGTCGCTATGTTGATTAGCGTATCCGCATCTTCTGCACTAAGGGGCGTGGTCACAGGCTGATATAACGCTGCCATCGTTTGCTGATATCGCTCGATGATCTGCTCTTCCGTCAATATAATCGGTTTGCGCGGCTCAAGGCTAATACGTTTTAATACCGTTAAGTCACGCTCTCCAACTTCCGTACTTGTATTCATCTCTGCATCCGAACCTTCCTCACTGGTAGCGTTAGCTTCTACTGGACTATCAGCTGGTAATGGTTCGGAATTGGCGCTATTCGCATTTTCTGTAAGAGTAGCTGAATCGTTAGTCGCTCCATTGAGTAATAGCGACTCTTCGCTATCTGAAGTATCTGCCGCTTCCAGTGACTCATACTCTGCTTGTAGTCGACGCTGTAGCCCTTGCGCTTGCGCAACGTATATAGGCTGAAACTGCTCTATACGCGCCGCAGCAGAATCACTTTGCTGCATAGGTTGACTGTCTTCCTCACTTGTTTTTTCAGTTGTCTGAGCCTCATCTGGTACAGGCGGTGCGTCAGCTTGCTGCTGACAGCCGGTCAGAAATAGCACGCCCGTTAGCGCTACTGCGGCCAGAGCTGAGCTAGCAGAAGTATCAACATGAGGCTTTACTGGCAAAAGTCGAAACATAAGCGTAAATATCCTTTAATAAGGCTAAAATATAAAAAGCTAAAATGGTGATGCACGTAGGCTTTTCGCTTACTATGAGGCAGTTTAAATAGTAAAATTGCTGTTGGCGCGTTTTTTGTCAGTCATGGCGTTTACTGTCAAAAATGGTATACAGGCTTCTAAATCCTGACAATCCTGTCCTTTTTGACGGCGCACAAAATAATCTTGAACCATTCGCGCCTGCTGCTCGATACCGTATTTAAAAAAGGACTTACCCGTCTCTAGCACATAATCATATCGCCGATCGATAAGGGCACCGCGTACCACTTTCAAGCCTTGCTGTAACTGCCACACATGGGTGAGCTCATGGATGAGCCAGCTTTGCTTGCCCAACGAGGCCACACTAAAATCTGTGATCCAATCGGCTGGATTAAAGTAAATATTACCATTCGGACTCACCGCATAACTTTTGAGAACCCACCAAGTGGTTTTTAGTCGCACTTCATCTAATCTGATACTGTCACCGAACACTGAGCGTGCCAGTGCTATCTCGCCAATTGTCAGACAACGCGACTGCTGCTTTTTTACGCTGCTGCGTGAATATCGATTCAACAAACGCTTGAGAGGTTGTCCAGACATCGTCAATGTAATACCTTATATTTGTTAGGGCAGTGATAATAAATGGTGTTTGGTCAACCATTCTGATCGTTACCATTGAACCGTTAGTAAGGATGAATGATTAAAAATAAAGTGCTGGGGACATAAGCTATACGCTTCGTTAGCTTTCATTAACATGTTTTTGCGTTAGCCTAGCGTGTATTGTTTATAGCAAGTACCCTACTTATAAATTAGCCTACTTTGACTGCTGATGTCTAATACTCATTGTCATAGTAAAGTTGCTGCGAGAATCATGCCAAGCAAACAAACGCTTTTCACTTCAATAGAAATGATAACTATAGACGAGTATGTCGTTATTTAGATTTTACTATAAAATCTCTCAATGGCCGCCACTTTAGCCAATAGACCGTTTTTTAATTTTTTAATTTTTTAATAGAGAACCTTATGCCGCCTAACTTTCATGCCGACACCCCTCTTGCTCAGCGTATGCGCCCTGCTTCTCTCGCGGCTATTATTGGCCAAGAGCATCTTTTGGCCACTGGCGCACCTTTACAGCGTTTGGTCGAACAAGGGCATCTGCCCTCTATTATTTTGCACGGCGAAGCAGGTATCGGTAAGACGACCATCGCAATGCTATTGGCGGATGCGGTCAATCGACCTTTTCATGCGCTTTCTGCATTGAATACTGGGGTCAAGCAGTTGCGCGAGGTGCTCGATAGCAAAGACTCACTGGCATTTGAGTCACCAGTGGTCTTTATCGATGAGATTCATCGGTTTAATAAGGCGCAGCAAGATGCATTATTGGGCGCGGTAGAGTCTGGTGATATTACACTGATTGGCGCCACGACAGAGAATCCGTCGTTTAGTGTGAATAACGCGCTGTTGTCACGTTGCCAGGTGTATCGTTTAGAGCCATTAACGCCTGAGCAAATCAGTGCGGTATTACGGCGGGCACTCTCGGAAGACCATGTACTCAAAAAGCTCACCATCGACTTGCAGGCACAAGACACCATCAGTCAACTGGCCCACGGCGATGCCAGAAAAGCACTAAATTTATTAGAACTAGCGATTCAAACAGCGGATGCCAAGCAATCACCGATTGTCATCGATGACGAACTGGTCAGCCGAGTGGCGCAGACCGCGTTGGTACGTTATGACAAAGATGGCGAGCAACATTACGATATTATCTCAGCCATGATCAAATCAGTGCGCGGCTCCGACCCTGACGCGGCGCTGTACTGGATGGCGCGAATGCTCGTTGGCGGTGAGCCTGCCGATTTTATCGCGCGCAGATTGGTAATCTTAGCCAGTGAAGATATCGGCAATGCCAACCCAAACGCCCTACTCCTCGCTGATGCAGCCCTGCGCAGTGTGCAATCCATCGGTATGCCAGAAGCGCGTATTATCCTAGGGCAAGTGGTGGTCTATTTAGCCACCAGTGCAAAGAGTAACAGCACGTATAAAGCGATCAATGCAGCGATGGCGTTGGCAGAAAAAGACGCCTCGCCAGTACCACTACATCTACGTAATGGCGTGACCAAACTGATGCGCAATCAAGGCTATGGTCAAGGGTATGCTTACCCGCATGATTATCCCAATCACTACTACCCTCAAAGCTATTTGCCAGAAAACTTAGCAGGCACGAGCTTTTATGAGTTTGCCGATAACCAGCGAGAACAGCATAGCAAGCAGTTTATGGCGTGGCTAAAAAGCCAAGCGGCCAGTAACGACTGATCTATTGACCCACTGGATCAAAAGGTTTGAAAGTTAGTTGCATATACTATTGGTAAAACTGAACCCTGTTTTTAAAAGACTAAGCGTTATAGTTCAGCTTTGGGTCAGCACGCTGAGGCAAAAACCGTTAAAATACCTATCGTCATGATGAATAAGAATCATGAAACATTTTCATATTTGGTTGCTACGATGATCAAACGATTTGCTCAACGGCAACAGCACGTGTTACCAACTACTGCTACAATGAGCCGACAACCCTTTATATTACAAACCACACATATTTATTAATAATAAAATATTGAGATTTACTATGAGTTTAAATACGATTCCTGAGATTATCGAAGACATTCGTGCTGGAAAAATGGTCATCTTGATGGATGATGAAGACCGCGAAAACGAAGGCGATATCATCATGGCGGCGACCCATGTTCGTCCTGAAGACATTAACTTTATGATTACCCACGCGCGCGGCTTGGTGTGTCTGACGCTATCACAAGCGCGTTGCCAGCAATTGGCATTGCCGCTGATGTCAGATCGCAACGAGGCAAAATTTAGCACCAACTTTACAGTATCGATTGAGGCGGCTGAAGGCGTGACCACAGGTATCTCAGCGGCTGACCGCGCGCGCACCATTCAAGCCGCTGTATCTTCGGCAGCCAAACCAGAAGACATCGTGCAGCCTGGGCATATTTTCCCTATCATGGCACAAAACGGCGGCGTTCTACACCGTGCAGGCCACACAGAAGCAGGGTGCGACTTGGCTCGCCTAGCGGGATTGGAGCCTGCTGCGGTGATTGTAGAAATCATCAACGCTGATGGCACCATGGCACGTCGCGATGATCTTGAGATATTTGCCAAAGAGCATAACATCAAGATGGGCACCATTGCTGATCTCATCAACTACCGCATCGCCAATGAGCAAACGGTAGAGGAAATCGAAACTCGTCCTTTTGAAACAGAACATGGCACTTTTACCTTGCACCGTTTCCGCGAGTTCGGCGCTGAAGAAACTCATATCGCCTTGGTAAAAGGAGATGTGAGCGAAGGCGTGAGTACCGTACGTGTCCACGGTTTCCACCCACTGCGTGATTTATTTGCCGCCAAAAATGATATGACTGGTCGTAGTGGCTGGAGCGTCCAATCAGCGCTAGAAGAGATTAGCGCCTCAGAGCGCGGTGTGTTGGTTTGGGTCGGCAATCATCAACCGGTCGATCTAGGGGATGCATTAGATAAAGCCTTGGACAATGAGTCACAATCGACCATCACCCAGCAGCCTTATCGCAGTATCGGCGTTGGTGCACAGATATTACGTCATTTAGGCGTCCGTGATATGCGTCTACTGTCATCGCCCATGAAGTTTTATGCATTATCAGGTTTTGATCTCAATGTGGTGGATTTTGTGCACGCACCGCAAGAGAGCTAAAATCTACTTGGAAAATGGCCTGAGAAAAGTCATGAAAAAAGGCACGCTACGATAATGTTAGCGTGCCTTTTTTATTTTTGATGGTTATATAACACTATCCGAGATAGGTCATCAACGCAGCTAAAGCCTATTCTAATATTCAGGGGTATGACCAAATTTTGCCTCTAGTGCCAGTAAGCGCGCACGTTCTTCTGCTGTCCACGGTAACTTACCTTTCCCATCACTATCGAGACGCACTACGACGGCATCAGCGGTCGCAACGATTTTGTTTTGTGCTGTACTATAGTAGCTATATTCCATCGCAATACTGGTATTGCCCAGACGCTTACAGCGAACCCCCAATAACAAAGTATCAGGATAGGTCACTGGGTGCAAATACTGGCAGCTCGACTGTGCCAAGACGGTGACCATACTGCCATCGAACATATCTAACGCGTGCAAATAACCAATGCGCGCTGACTCAGAATAACGATAATACACCACGTTATTTAAATGGTTAAAGGCATCCATCTCACCCCAATGAATCGGCTGATAATGAATCACTGGGTAATGCGCCAGTACTTCAGGTCGATCAATTGCTACCTCAGACATAAAATCTGGCTTTTCACTCATATTGGTCATAACTTACCTTGTGTCTCATGTTGTCTATATATAGCTGTTTCGAACCGTATCGATTAAGGTTGTGGCTTATCCAAAATCTGTGTGGTTAACAAGGGTGTTGGCTTAGGAGCATTGACAATCAGTTGGTCAAGCCAGGCAATGACCTCTGGTATATCATTTGGCGACTGCATGGTCTCTAGGTTGTTGTCCGTACCCTTTGGCTTTTTGTCGGATGGAGCAATGCCAATGGCGCCAACTTGCGCGGAGTTTTTGCCATTGCTAACCGATGATTTAGGTAGTAAGGTTTTTAGCTGTTTGCGCGCTTGGGTCAAATAATTGATCAGTTGATCCTGCTCGCGCATATTGCTCGCTTGGCTCGCCAAATTCAACGTCATGATGACTTCATGAATCGTCAGTTGTCTACGCGTTAATGTCATATCGTTACGCACTGACGTTTGAGCAGGCGGGTTCGCTACTGCACGCTTTTGGTCACCCTCAGTTGCAGCATCAACTAGCTCTCGGCGCTGGATATCAGTACCCTCGTAACTCCCAAGGCGCTCATGACTGTGCAAAAACTCTTGGATGTTTTGAATCGCAAGATTTTGTATTTGCCATGGGCTAGGTTGTGAGCTTTGCGCTTGTAATCGCTCGATGTCTTTAAGCAAACTTTGCTTGATTACGACGGTCAATGCAGGTGCAATCTCGTTGCTGCTTTGTGCCAATTGCCAATGCAAACCTCGCAACAACTCGATCGCGGCACTATCATTGTTGTCTGCTAGCAATCTGTCAGCGGCTTTTATTTGAATACGTAGTAAATCCAGCTGATTTTGCGCTTGGCTACTGGCTTTGATTCTAGGCTCTGGCAATGTCTGCTGACTCATGGCAAATAAACGATCGTCCATCTCATTTAGACGACTGACAACCTGCTCATTGCTCTGCAACCGCTCATTGACACTGTGCTGAAAACGCTGCTGACTAATATAGAGCCAGAGTAATGCCGCGATAAGCAGCAAAATGACCAACCACTGCATCCGCAGCAGCAAGATATTTGCTTGCCGACGCTGCTGTATAGCAGAAGGATCCTTAGATAAAGACTCAGAATTCATTGGCATAAGACAGTACCGTGATGGGTAGGTATAAACATATTTAAATCAAATAGAAATTATAAAATTAGGGCATGTCCCCAATTCAAACGTTTGTCACTAAATGGACTAAAAATGGCTAAATCTTTGCCGCTGTTTGCCTGTGATTTATCTCATTTTTATCACCATTTTTAAAA
>CENM01002867.1_pt1 | contig 26112 bp, 19 predicted proteins | sample 530261 | NCBI WGS metagenome assembly CENM01 (sample SAMEA2619854, study PRJEB7988) | marine metagenome | biome: marine biome (ENVO:00000447); feature: deep chlorophyll maximum layer (ENVO:xxxxxxxx); material: "saline water (ENVO:00002010), including plankton (ENVO:xxxxxxxx)" | depth 80 m
CCCGCCGTACGCATGACACCAGTTTCACGTTCTTCATGCGCCACACGCCACTGAGTAAAACCTTCACCGCCATCTAACCCTGTGGCAACTTCAAACACTTCTGGATTACTGCCTTCATTGGTCTGATTCAGTGTTACTGTTCCCATATCAGTGGCAACGACCACTTGATTGGCATCTTCTTTATAAGTGGCTTCGACTTTTAGTTCAGGTGAGCACAGATACGATACCTGCGTCACGCTGCTGTTTACCGATGCGACCGTATCATCTTCTACTTCATTAAGTGAGGCATCTTCAGTATTTACAACGACATCACTTGGCTCAGCAGGCTCAGCTGACATTGGTACAGATTCTTCAGCATTGACACCATCTTCCATACTTGACTCTGGCTCTGATTGTTGCTGACAGGCACTGATCGTTAATGCACCAGCGAGCAACCCCGTCAATGCGACTGAGGTACGCAATTTTTTTAATAATTCTAAACTCATAACGCTCTCCCAAATAAATATGCTAAACACTATAGCGTGTCCATAAATTCACGCCTATGCTGAATTTGTAAGCAATCAATACAAAGTATTCATCTGCTATAGAACAGTAAATTATAGAACAAGCAGCCTTTATAAGATATAAAAAAGCCCCTATCTGGTTGAGATAAGGGCTTGCTATTTAGCAGTCTACAGACTTTAATCATAGTTGCTAATGATTAAAAGACCATACTGATTAGATTTTGCCGTGGCACTGCTTGTACTTGAGCCCTGAACCACAAGGACAAGGGGCATTACGACTGATATTCATACCAGCATACGGGTTTGGCTCTTTGGCATTGCTACCACTGGCACCACTGGCTGCCATAGCAGCGCCAGCTGCTGCCGTACCACTAAGGCTGCGGTTTTGTGGTTGCGGCTGAGCGGCGGCACTGTTTACGTTGCTATCTAAATTATCTACGTCATCATGTTCAAACTGCATTTGCATATGCGCAGCATTCTCACGCTGCTGAGCTTCCAACGCCTCTAGCTCTTCTTTGGTTGGGATATGAACACGTGATAAATCTTGTACCGTTTCAGACTTGATGGCACCTAGCATCATTTGGAACAATTCAAATGATTCACGCTTGTACTCTTGCTCAGGGTTTTTCTGTGCGTAACCGCGCAGGTGGATACCTTTACGCAGCTGATCCATCTGTGTCAAATGCTCTTTCCAGTGCTTATCTAGACTCTGTAGCATAAAATGACGCTCAAGCTGGGCGGCGTCTTGCTCACCCATCTGCTCACGGCGGCTGTGATAACGCTCTATGGCTGTTTGAATAATTTTAGCACGCAGTCCTTCTTCATCTAGACGGCGGTCTTCATCTAGCCAATCGTTGATCGGCATCGTAACTTTAAACTCGTCCTCAAGCTCATCTTCTAATCCGTCAATGTTCCACTGATCGTCGATAGAGCCAGGCGGAATGAACTGGTTGATCATGGCGTTATAGACTTCATGATGCATCACTTCAATGGCTTCTAATAAGTCCATTTCGGCAAGCAAATCATCGCGCTGACCATAGATAACTTTACGCTGCTCGTTGGCAACGTCATCGTATTTCAACAGATTCTTACGCGCATCAAAATCGCGGCTCTCAACTTTACCTTGCGCGTTTTCGATCGATTTTGAGACCATCTTGTGCTCGATGGCTTCGTCTTCTTTGAGACCCATGGCACGCATCATATTGACCACGCGATCGCCTGCGAAGATACGCATCAAATCATCTTCGAGCGATAAGAAAAAGCGCGACATCCCAGGATCACCCTGACGACCAGCACGACCACGTAACTGGTTATCGATACGTCGTGACTCATGGCGCTCAGAACCAATGATATGTAGACCGCCAGCCGCTACCACTTGATCGTGCTTTACCTGCCACTGTGATTTTAAGCGCTGCATCTCCTCTGGACTGACCGAATCGACATCTTCAATAAACGACTGCCAATTACCACCAAGGATAATATCCGTACCACGACCTGCCATGTTGGTGGCGATCGTCACTGATTTTGGGCTACCAGCCTGTGCGATAATCTCAGCTTCACGCTCATGCTGCTTGGCGTTTAGGACGTTATGCTTCACGCCTTCTTGATCGAGCAAATAAGACAGTTCTTCACTGGCTTCAATGGTCGCTGTACCGACCAGCACAGGTGCACCTTTGGCTTGAATGTCTTTAATCTCGCGGATAATGCCCTTGTATTTGCCTAACTTGGTTAAGAAAATCTGATCATCCATATCGATACGAGCAATCGGCTCATGCGTTGGAATGACGATGACATCTAGATCGTAAGTAGATTTAAATTCTGCCGCTTCAGTATCAGCGGTACCCGTCATACCAGACAGCTTGTCATATAGACGGAAGTAGTTTTGGAATGTGGTGGTTGCAAGTGTTTGGTTTTCTGCTTGGATTTCAACGTTTTCTTTGGCTTCTACTGCTTGATGCAGACCTTCTGACCAGCGGCGACCAGGCATAGTACGGCCTGTGTTTTCATCAACGATGACCACCTCGCCTTCATCGACGATATAGTGGACGTTTTTGACAAATACATGATGCGCACGTATGGCAGCTTGGACGTGAGCCAATAACGGCAAGCGGCTTGGGCTATATAAGCTTTCGTTTTCACCCAGCTCGCCCACTTCGACTAAGAAGCGCTCAATTTTTTCGTAACCCTTTTCACTGATTTCAATCTGACGGTTTTTTTCATCAATCCAAAAATCTTCATCTTCGTTATTTTTATTGGCTTCTTCGTCTTTTGAGCGCTTAAGCCGTGGAATGATGGTGTTAATCAGCGCATACATGCGCGAAGAGTCTTCGGCTTGCCCTGAGATAATCAGCGGCGTACGTGCCTCATCGATTAAGATTGAGTCAATCTCATCGATGATACAAAAATTCAGCGGGCGCTGTTTTTTCTCTTTTAGACTAAAGACCATGTTGTCACGCAAATAATCAAAACCGTACTCGTTGTTGGTACCGTACGTGATATCGGCTTGATAGGCGTCGATCTTTTCTTGTGGCGGCTGCTGTGAGTAAATCACACCGACAGTCATGCCCAAAAAGTTAAAGAGCGGACGGTTGAGCTCCGCATCACGCGCCGCAAGATAGTCGTTGACCGTGACCAAATGCACGCCTTTACCACTGATGGCATTGAGATACATCGCCAAGGTGCCCATTAGGGTTTTACCTTCGCCCGTTTTCATCTCAGCGATTTTGCCTTCGTGCAAAGTGATACCACCGATCAGCTGTACGTCATAGTGGCGCATACCATTGACACGCAATGAGGCTTCGCGGCAGACGGCAAACGCCTCTGGCAATAGTGCATCTAAGCTTTCGCCTTTTTGGTGGCGGGCTTTGAACTCTGCCGTTTTTTGTTGTAGTTGCTCATCAGACAGGGCTTGTATTTCAGCCTCTTGTGCGTTGATCTTGCTGACCACTTTACGCATGCGTTTTAGTTCGCGGTCATTTTTGGTGCCAACCACACTGCCTATAATCTTTGATAACATAATTTTTTGACCTATGGAATATTCGATAATTAGTGCGCATTAGCCAAAGCTTAGCTCGTGGCCTTGTCATTACCCGACTAAGTACTACCTAATTTAGTATCGCCCAATTAAGTGTGCCGTCATTATATATGGTTATGGCGCTGATGGATACAAGGGCGGTGAGTAGATATTTGCCAAGGCAAAAACCGAGCAGGACGTGTTAAAATAGCGCTTACTTTATTAAATTTCTTAGCTTTTTTGGTGCCTGTATGTGATAGCTATAAGGTAGCTGTCATATGGCGCTGTCGATATAATCTAGCCTAAATCTAATCGTTATATCCTTCTTCGGTACGTACCAGGCGCATTTGTTATATCAACTCTATCGTACCAAAACAATCTATAAAACTGGCGCTAATCAGAAACCAGCTGCCGCAAATGCTATTTAATAAAAATCTATCGAAACACAATAAGAGACTCTGCATGACCGTAAAGCCGTCCGTCCAAAATCATTCATCTATTTCTACTCAATCAGATAATGCCTTATCAAAACCAAATACATCTGACTGTTTAAGCATCGGCGATACCGTCTATAAATTAGCAGATCATACGCCAATGATGGTGCAATATCTAACCATGAAAGCCAACTATCCACAAGCATTGCTGCTATACCGGATGGGGGATTTTTATGAGCTGTTCTTTGATGATGCTAAGCGGGCGGCGCAAATATTAGACATCACCCTAACGCGTCGTGGTACGGATAAAGCGGGCAACCCGATAGCGATGGCGGGCGTTCCTTTTCATGCAGCCGATAGCTACATGGCACGCCTCATCGCGGCTGGGCAAACGGTCGTCGTGTGTGAGCAAATTGACGAGTCGACAACGACCAATGCTGGCAGCGCTAACAATAAGGCCAATATCCCTGCGATGGGCGACAAGCAAAAAAAAGACAAAAGTAAATCGGCGGCCGGTAGCATCATGCGCCGTGAAGTAGTCAAAACGCTGACAGCAGGTACTATTACTGATGATGCACTCATTGCACCAAACCATACACCGACTGTCGTCGCCATCGATATTGCTCATTTAAAAACGCAAGATAATAGCCAGACGTTACAAGCAGCTGTTAGCCAAATGGATCTAGCTGCAGGTACATTGACTACTCAGACGCTAATAGCAGATAAAAACGATATAGATGGATTGCAAACTCAAATGCTTACTGTGTTGGCGCGTTTTGCGCCTAGTGAATGTATCATTAGTGAAGCACTCAGCGATAGCATTGGCGGCACTGATGGCACTGATGCAGAGTGGATGCTGTGGTTGCGGCAACATCTGGACTGCCCTATTATAGAAGTCGCTGCCAATGACTTTCACCGTACGCACGCGAGCGACACGCTTTGTCAGCAGTTTGAGGTGCAACGTCTCGATGGTTTGGGTATAGCAGATAACGTACTGGCGCAAACTAGCTGTGCTGCGCTTATTCATTATGCACAGCAAACGCAGCAGCGCCATGTGCCACAAGTCAATCAGCTGATCGTTGAATACAGTGACGATTATTTGATTATTGATGCCAATAGTCAGCAAAACCTTGAGTTATTTAGTCCAGTCAGTAGTAGCGGTACTTCCCTAATATCCGTCCTTAACCATTGTCAAACGCCAATGGGCAAGCGACTGCTCGTACAGCAAATGAAGCGTCCACTGCGTCAGCATGCGCGCATCAATATGCGCCTAGATGCGATAACGTCCCTATTGAATGCGGATGGTCATTCACATCAGCATTCAGAAAATAGCTCACTGGTGACACGTTTACGAGAAACACTGAATACCATTGGCGATATAGAGCGAATCAGTAGTCGCATCGGGCTGATGAGTGCCAAACCTCGTGATTTACGCAAGCTTGCTGACGGTATCGCTAGCAGCGCCCAGATTACCACTTTATTGACAGCGTCAGGTATCAGCCATGAAGACGCTGGTCTATTGCCGATGTTGATGCAGCAATTGCCTGCCAGGCTGCCAGCCGTTCAAGCGGTGGCTGAGTTAATCGAGCGCGCTATCGTTATTGAACCACCTGCACATATCCGTGATGGCGGTATGATAGCTGCCGGTTATGATGAAGAGTTTGATCGTTTGACTCATTTGCATGACAATATTCAAGTGACATTGGACGACATGGTAGAGCGAGCGCGTCAAGACAATCAATTATCGAGTCTAAAAGTCGGCTTTAATAAAGTCAGTGGCTTTTACTTTGAACTACCCAAAATGCAAGCCAAAAACGCACCCGCTCACTTTATTCGTCGGCAAACGCTCAAGAGTAGTGAGCGCTTTATCACTGATGAGTTAAAAGAGGTCGAGACAGAATATCTGACTGCGCAATCTTTAGCATTAGCTCGTGAGAAAACGCTGTACCAAGCCCTGCTTAACCAATTAAATACGCATTTGGCTGAACTACAACAGTTGAGTGCGGCTATTGCCCAAATAGATGTCCTGAGCAATTGGGCGCAGCTTGCGACGACTTATCATTGGCAGCGTCCAACCATGGGAGAAGATTCAAAAACCCAAAATAAATCTATAGCCAAAAATCAGACCCATATCGATATCCGCCAAGGTCGTCATGTCGTGGTCGAAGCGGCGTTAAATCAGGCGAACGCGAACAATCGGAACGGTGCTGCATCAAGTACGAACCATTTTGTCGCGAACGACTGCGTGCTGGGTAGTGCCAATGCTGATGAAGGACATCCTGAAAGACTGCTCCTCATCACTGGCCCTAACATGGGTGGTAAGTCTACCTATATGCGCCAAACAGCGCTGATTGTCCTGCTTGCTCATTGCGGCAGCTTTGTGCCCGCCGAGCATGCACATATTGGTGATATTGATCGAATATTTACCCGTATCGGCTCAGCGGACGATCTGGCTGGTGGCAAATCTACCTTTATGGTGGAGATGATAGAGACGGCCAATATATTAAATCAAGCAACCCATAAATCACTGGTATTGATGGATGAAGTCGGACGCGGTACCGCCACCACTGATGGTTTGGCAATCGCTCATGCCTGTGTCAACCGTCTAGTCGATATTGGCTGCCTGACGTTATTTGCCACTCATTATTTTGAACTGACGCAATTGGGACAGACAAGTGACGATATTCGTAACGTCCACGTCGCCGCTAGTGAAGTCGACGGTCAGCTACTCCTCCTTCATCATATCTGTGAGGGCGCAGCAAGCTCAAGCTTTGGATTGCATGTCGCGAAGATGGCGGGTATCCCCACTCAAGTATTAAATGATGCCAAACGTTACTTGATAGACAATCTAAAAGCAGAAAATGAAAAAACTATTGATGATAAAAATGACTTAGCTAATTCAGTAACGGATAAACAGCAAAAGTCTAACAACAACTTGGTTCAAGAGCAGCAGGCTAGTTACACGTTTCAATCACCAAATATAGTAGATAATTTAAAGCAAAATCAGTTATTTAGCATAGAAGACGAACTAAGCGCCATTGATCCTGATAGCTTGACCCCCAAACAAGCGCACGATTTAATCTATCATTTGAAGAAAATCATTGGTCACTAAAGGGAATTGTCAAATCGTAGTAAAGGCGCTAAAATACGCTTTATTTTCGACTATTCTATTTAGCCAAAAGCCAAATCAATAACAGGTAGACATTACTATGACCTTTGTCGTTACAGATAACTGCATTCTTTGCAAATACACCGACTGTGTAGAAGTCTGTCCTGTGGACTGCTTTTATGAAGGACCAAACTTTTTGGTCATCGATCCTGATGAGTGTATCGACTGCGCGCTATGTGAGCCTGAATGTCCTGCCAATGCCATCTTCTCAGAAGACGAGGTGCCGAAGGGGCAAGAGATGTTCACTCAGCTAAACGAAGAGCTGGCGCAAAAATGGCCAAACATCACAGAGATGAAAGAGCAAATGCCAGAAGCCGCCAAATGGGACGGCGTCGAGGGTAAGATTCAGTATTTAGAGAAGTAGGCAGCCTGATCGCACTTTGAGGCGGGGATAAACCCCGTCAATAAAAAACCACCGAGCGGCAACTGCTGTTCGGTGGTTTTTTATTCTTAAGGTTTTAAATCTACAATATCTATTACACTATTATCACCGATTAACACTATCATATCCTGCTCATAAGCGACCAATGGCAACCATGCAATAATAGATGGATATTTATCGATGACGCCATCCACCCGCGACTTATCGTTGGACTGATATAGCTTGCTGATAGGTTTGGCTTTATCGTTAATCACCGACCACTGTTTATCTAATGGCTCATACAGATGAGGCTGCTTACTTGGCGCGATTCCTGTTTCTAGCTCTTGAAACAAACGAGCACTTTTTTCCTTGTCATTTTTTACCGCGGCGACAGCTACATACGTAGGCGCTCCCCACTCTAAGTGCTGATACGGTGCTTGGGCTTGCTCTAAGCTGGTTTTCGGTATTTCATTAGCTTGAACGACTTCAAAGCGTAGCGTATCAAAAGCAATATAGACAGGCCTGCTATGAGCAATGTTATACATGCCATAGATAAAGGCTGCAAGCTGTAAAATAATAATGACTGCCAAATCAAACTTTAATGACTTTTTATCCGGTTTGGCAATGATTAAAGTGAGTAAGGGACCAAGCACAGCGTCAATGACCAGCATCATGATAAATATATGAGTTACACCAACTGCTTTCGCAAGCGGTGCAGGATGCCATACCATAAATACTATATACAAACTCACTAAGGCTATGAGAATAGAAATCCCAAGGTGAATTCCAAAAGCTTTGAGACGAAACTTTAGAGAGGAATTTAGCATAAGTTACATCAATATTTTATGTATAGATAGAGCGCTTATATCAGTTATCACAGTTTTAAATAAAATGATATAAACAGTGTTAATTTTGACAAGTGGTTGGTAGCCTGTCTCTACTTACTGTACCACTACACACCCATTGAATGACTTGTTGGTTATTCAGTGTGTTGATTTCGGGCGTTAATACCAGCGTTTTACCAGCGATATTTCCAGCATCAAAATTGATAATGATAACACCTGTATTTGGTGCGACTTTAACCCCATTCTCAGAAACGTATTTGCCATCAAGTGCATCAGCCTGTCTACCGATAATTCCCGTGACAGCGACCTCTGCTGCATTAGGGAAGCGTTTGTTTTCCCATACGTGTGCCGCTATCTCACTACGCAAACCACTAGAGACAGTAAAACCTTCGACTGTTTGAGATTTACCAATGTAATTTAAATAACTGGGTATGGCGATAGCTGCTAGAATACCTATTATAGCAGTAACAATCATTAGCTCTATTAAAGTGAAGCCGTTCTGTATTCTCATAATAGGTCTTCCTTATCAAAAAATTAAAAAAAGCCCTAGCAATTGCTAGGGCTTTTTTATATTCAGAAGACTAGCAGATCATATTAGCAATTACTGACAGCTAGCAGGCAATCTATCAGAAGCTAAAGCTGTTCCACCGCCTACAACGGCACCGGCGCAAGTCCATTGACTGATCTGACCATTGGCTGTATTTAAAGTTGGTGTCAGTGTCATACTAGTACCTGAGTTAGCACCTGCATCAAATAAAACACCGATCACACCATCATCAGCAAGAGTTACACCAGTTGTTGGTGCAAAATACTTACCATCTAACGCTGCTGCTTGCGCTAAAAGTGAAGCTACTTTAGGCTGTGCAGCATCAGTTACGGCATCTGGTAATTTACCTTCAGTTGAGGCATATACACCAATATCGCTTTGCAAACCTGAAGTTGCTTTAAAGCCTTCTGATGCTTGTGCACGAGCTGTATAGTTCTGATAAGCAGGTAGAGCGATCGCAGCTAGGATACCGATAATAGCGATAACGATCATTAGTTCGATTAAGGTAAAACCTTTTTGAGCGTTCATAAGAACTCCTTTAGAGAGGATAAAGATAACGGATATTCGCTCGCGCTATCTTTTGTTATGTTAGGTATTGGATATAATGTATTGATCTTTCATGTCCTAGTAGATGCATATAGCGTGCCAATATTATTAGTCACAGTAGCTATATATGCTAAGTGTCCAATTCTTATCGCTATTTATTGATATTTTCGTGCAGTCACTTACCATACTGCTATTTACTGATACTAATTGTTACGCTAAGCATACCTAAAAGTGTCAGTTTATGTCAATGGCAGCTACTTTGGCTCACGATAGCTGACAATAATTGTCAGTTCTTTTTTAGAGATTATTGTTTTAGTTATTTACTCCACTCATCACCAGTACCACAGACAGTACCGCGGCATTTGATGCCTTGATAATTCAAAGTCAAGTTGCCATCACCTATCATTTGTGTCGCTGTTTTAGGACTGGCAGTAATTTCCCATTTAGCAACAAGTGGATCGGTTATGGTCACATCATATAGCGCAGTGCCCTGCCTTGGATATGCGGTCGAAAAATCTGTTTTGACACTTGCACTAATCGCGCTATAACTACCTTGCGCTAGTTTACGACTTTCTATCTCTGAAGCGATATTTTGCATCTCACTCATCATGTCGGTGCGTTTGGTTTTGATGACGTATCGTTGGTAGCTAGGATAAGCAATCGCTGCTAATACACCGATAATGGCGACGACGATCATCAGCTCTATCAGTGTAAAGCCTTGCTGACGCCCAATCATCTCTTTCTGATGGTACTTCACTGCTGTCATCACCACTCCTTTTGACCTGTGCCGCAGTCATCATCTGTACTAGTCACAGTCCTATCTTTGCTTTTACACCGTACGCCAGTACTACTTATCATGATGATATGCGCATCTGAGCTTTCAAATGATGCATTTGGTTCGGCCAGCATACGCCATGAGCTACCTGCTGTAGAGTAGCCTGTACTTGTAGGTGCTAGTGTGTTACCAGTGCTCGCATCTACCAAGGTAATCACATAGCTGTAATTGGTGCTATCGCTGCCTCTGGGGACATAAATGGTCTTGTTGTCGGTAGCATCATAGCCATAGCTTGCAGTACCATCACTGGCTTGTTTTTTTGGTACAAAACCCTTATAAGTCAGTGCACTAGCGCGCCAGCGGTTCAGCTCTATCTGTAGCTGCTGCATGCTTGCTTGCGCTTGTGCTTCAGCGTTTCGGACTACATACTGACGATAAGAAGGAACCGCAATCGCTGCCAATACCGCCACGATCATGATAACTATCATTAGCTCAATCAGCGTAAAGCCTGAGTGTTGTTTTGAGGCTTTCATGCCCATGCGACCACCTTATCAGTCTACTTCATACCATACTTTTGGCTGCAGCGTATAACGCTCGTTAAATATCAACTCAGGCGCGGTGCCGTTGCCTATGATGCTATCATTCACGCTTAAGTTCCCTTGATTTAACCCTTTGGGGTTTGTGAGCGCATTAAATAGACCTTTACCATTATCAGAACCAAAATCGACTCGGTCATTGGCGCGTTCAGCCAATGTTCGCGTGCCGATCAGCAGTCGCTGATTTGAGAGGCTTGAGCTGCGTGGTCCAAGCGTGAGCTCTTGAATACCCTTACCTGCCTGTACATAACCTGCAGTCCCATTTTTGGAGGCTTCATCGGTACAGATACCATAAGGTAAGCAGTAGAGCTGTCTCTCTGAGCCGCCTGTCACTTTGGCAGAACAAGAGTCCACGGCATTATAGCTCATATCTGGGTTGTAGACCGTTGTATACAAATAACCGTCTACCACTGCAGATTTGCCAACGCCTTTGGTATATCTGACATTACCATAGCCGTCAAAGCGCGTTAATGGATAATACCAGCCGTTTTTCTCTCCTTTTCTTAAGGTATTTATCACGGCGTTTTTTTGTGCCAAGGTGTATCCAGCTCCCGTCAAATTACCAATACTTGACGGCAGCTCGGCAAGATCCGTACTGTTGGCTTCAAGCTCTACGATTTCTTGACCATTTGTGGTGCCTGAAGTGGTAAAGTTGCTCGCATAAAATACATGGTCTGCCTTGGTAATATCACTATCGATAATGCCATATAGCCTATCAGCCTTATCATTGTCTCGTATTTTAGAGAGCGGTGAGCTGCGGTCCCCTGAGATGACATTTACGAGTGCAAATAGTGAGTTGGTTAAATCGTTACGATAAAAACTGACAACTGGCCGCTCGTAGAAACGGTGATTGTATTTTTTGTTGCTGCCTGAATAGGCAGGTTTGAGTACGCGTGTGACTCTGGTGTTACTAAAAGAAGTTTCTGGTGAAGCAGTGCCGGATGCCACTGGCTTCACAAAACCTGCATTGGTAAAATCAGCGCGGAATACTTGACCGCCCAGATCGGCAAAGTAGATATGATCCATAAAGCCGTCATTATCACGGTCTAAGGTAGTGACACCAGCGACAATACTATTGGTCATACTATTGACCGTCTTAGTCGGCGAGCCTTCAGCAGATGCCGACCATATCAAAGCGCCTGTTTTGGCATTAATAATGTATACTGCGTTACCTTTAACCGATGATTTGTTTGAGCAAGCACCTAACTCTGTATCTGTGATACCAACCTGAAAGCCCTCATTTTCATAGCACATGTCATAACCACCACCAAACACTAAGACTTCGGTTCCTTCATCAGTCTTACTCATTTTTATTTTGGCTTTAGTAGGTTTTGACCATATTTGCCCCATACGGCTAAAGCCCGAAGTTGTAGGCGTGATCGTAAACATCATGCTAGGAGCATTAGTATTGGTAAGGTTTACACCATAAAAGGCCTCCCCTCCCATACGCAGACCACCGTATGCGAATACACCTTTGCCGCTTCCTGTCTCGACATTTACTTGCCCGTTGCTCAGATCATACCTGTAGTCAGCCGTGACTAGCCACGGGGCATCTACACCAAAGTTGGGCGCACCTATTTCAGGTTTCGTTGCACCTTTGATCAGCGCGTCAGACTTGCTACTATCCATGAGCATCTCTTTTGGAATGATCACGAATTTTTCTGCACCGCCATCACCCACTCCATAATTATCGGCGTCCACTAAGTGCAAACCACCTTCGGATGAACCAAATAACACATAATCATCACGTGTACCAGTCACTCTACCTGTGGTGGTATCTAAGTTGGCTGAATACGAAACTGCGGCTGGCGTGGAGTGCACCGTTGCACCCAGCACCCTGATTGCTTCAGGCGCATTGGCACTACTAAGCGTCATGTCTTTTACCGCTGTGGCAGTGCTTGGAAGAGAGGTAAACCCTAAGAAATTCAATATCTTTCTTAATGTCACTTCGTTATAGGTAGCTGTATCTTTAAATGTATTGTTGGTCAGTACGGCACCATCTACCACGACTTTGCCCGAAGCATTTACGCCTACTTTTCTCAATACAGGTTTTTTGTTGGTAGCGTTATCCCAATCCTCTACATACAGTGTTCTAACAGAGGCAACCCCTGTCGCTGGTGTCTTTAATTGCGCAAAAAACCCACCACTTTCTACCTTATCGTTGGCACCAGGATAGTTTTTATCTGACCACATATCTTGCGTCGCTGGATTCAGATCACCAGCGATACTTTTAAACAGCTTAGAGCCTCCTTTTCCAAATAAGGTGCCCTCGTTTAAGGTATATTTTTTTAAATTACCTTCCCAAATAACTGCGTTTTCCGCTACTTTGGGTTGTAACGTAGGATAATAGGCAATGGCGAGCTGACTATCGGCACGATATGGGTCATCAGGAATAACAATCGTACCTGAAGGTACCGATGGTAAGGTTTGGTTTAAATCACTGACGAAGGTAACAATACTATTAACAATATCGTCTGTGGACTGTGCTGAATAGAACCCACCTTCGCCAAAGCCGCCCACGCCTGATAAAGATGGATGGGATTTTTCGCCCCAGTTGCAGGCGTTTCTTGCATCAATATTGTTGATTTTTTCACAGTTATAAAAATCGCGATCTGCGGTCACACCCGTTTTTGGATTAGTATAAGGTAACCTGCGAATGATTCGCTGTTCTGGTTGTTTCTGTGCATCTGCCACTCGATCAACATCAAAAACAGAGCCAAAGCCAACCACCGCTGTATATATTTCTCTATCTGTACCTAGTGGATTGATAGTTGGATCACGTAAGGCTTTGGCAAAGGCACCAACTTCAGGCATGCCGTTACCACTTTGACTACCACTTGGTAGTGTAACCGCTGGTATACTAAAATTAGTAGACCCTAAAGCTGATTTCATTAAAGGTAAAGGATTAGGCGAGCTATTCGGTTCACCATCAGTTAAGAAGTAAATACCACGTCCATCACAGCTGGAGGCTGATGAGAGCGGGCTTATATAGTTTGAACCAGACTTTGCACTTGTAATAGACTTTTCAAAACCACTAAAGCCCCAGTCTTTAGAACTTTGGGTTTTGTTTCTTGATAGACAAGTACTATTGTAACGTCCACAATTTACAACGTTATAACCATATGATGATTCGATTCTATTATTATTAGTTCCTATACAATCCGTACCAGACCATGTGTTGCATTCATAATAATAGCTACCTAATCTTACATACTCTTCTCTCGGATAAGTGATAGAAGTAGAAGTGTTTTTACCTAACATATATGCGCCAACTTCTGCATAGGCATTGGCTGTCGGTGTTCCATTCTCTCCCTTTAATGCTGCTACTGCTGTTTTGATGGCATTACGCTGGGTCTGATCAACCAGTTTTGCCGGTACGACTATCTTTCCACTGGTACCATCAGCACCTATATATGTATTATTATTTTTATTGCTTTGCGTTGAGTACTGACCAATTCCAATGGCTACTTTTGTAGCATCTAGTTGGGTGTTATCCATTAAAGCAAAAAGTGCATCTTTCAGACGGGTTAAACGGTCGTAATACCTACCACTTTCAATGTTTTTATAATAGTACGTATCATTAGAAAACCAACCGCCACTTTCTTCAGTATAACCAGAGGTTGATGGTGCTGATATTACAGTATTACAAAAAGTGCTGCCATCACAACTATACCAAGTAGTACCTCTCCAACTAGACGTTTTTTTATAGAAATATTTTTTATTAATAGCTTCGCAGTATGTTCTCGGATAGACTGGCGAGGTAGTGGAATCTATGGTTTTAATTGCATTAGAAGATACTCCATTAGGTAGGTCACACGCATCAGCTCCAACATTAGATACGAGGGCTGACATACTACCCGAGGTATCAAGCATCATGGTAACTGTGGTCTTACCACCCTCAGCTGCTTTATATATCTCTAAATCACCAATTTTTTTGCCTGCTACATCTGCTTGTGCAGGAAGCGTCATCATCGATGCCATAGCAACAACTAAATATTTTAGGGGCACTGGAAATGCTTTTTTTCGGGCTGGGGCATTGCCGAGTCGGTTCATGACATCTATCCTTATATTATATCAGCACGATGAATAGGCAAATTAAGGTGTAGAAAGCACACACTTAGAATCCATAGAGCCTCTGCCAAAGGGATAACACTTGGTAGAGGATGAAACGTTTTCCACATCCGCTTGCTCATATAGCATCTTGCTCGGTGTGCCAACTTCTAGTAAGCATTCATTTAACGACTTTTCGCCAGTTGCTACATTAGCTTTGATACTGGTTTGCGCATAACAATTATTACCCGCTAGCTCCGGCTCACTATAAGCTGGAAGCGAAGCAGTTGGTCGAATATCGAACTTATATTTTTTGCTGGTTCGATCTTCACTTTCTTTACCCAAAACCACATGACCAAACCGCTCTGCGTTAGGCTCAGGTGGGGTGATGGTAATACTCATTTGAGTCATCACGGCCTGTCGGGCACTAGTATAATCTTCCGCTTTTTCATAATCACATATTCCATTATTTAATCCATCTACATATCCACCAGTAGACGCTCTAACGGTTGCACTATTTGTCAGGTAACTTTGCGTGCGAGGATTAAAACAATAAATAAACTCATTTGTCTTATTATTTTCAAATAGTAAAAAATGACCAAGGGCGCCTGTTGCACTGGTCACATCTTTATATCCTGTAGAGTCTGCACTACCATTTAACATCATTTCTAGCTTTTGATTAGCACTATCTGCCGACTGCAGTAAGACTGTATTAATTTGATCACTAGTTGCGATTTTAAGGTCTGTCGTACTTTGCCTAACGGCTATTGCACCAGCTAAAATAATAAGTACTAAGAATAGTAGTACCACTATCAGTGTTGCACCTTGCTCGGTACTCCGATAGGTCATATGAATATCTTTTTGTGTCGATCTTGACAGATCACGGTATCGTATCACCTCTAGTCTCCTTACCAATATGCTATAGGTCAGTACTTACATTGACGACACGAGCATTTCGCAACAATGTTGTAGCTTCATAGGTAGTGCGAACTTTTTTTGTACTACCAGTATCTGTTTTTAATTTATTTTCTGTTGGCGGCTGTCCCAACAAAGCAAATTGTGTTTGTTCTGCGCTACCGATAATAGGTGTACTACCATGTACGATTAGACCAATTTTCACTGCCGTGATAACAGGGTTACCAGATGTTATATTAAGATAGGCGTTACTTGGTAAATACACCATCTGTCCTGCATTAGCGCCAGTGGTATACTGTACTCCCAATAGCACCTTAAATTGATCGACATTAATAATAGACTCTTGCCCCGCTTGACCAAATTGACGTGAGTCAGTTGCTGGCATTGTATCGTCTATTCCACCAGCTGGATTAACCCGACCTGCGTCACACGCCAATACCAAGTTTTTGATAGCGCCAGTACTGGTATCATTTGTTGCTTGGCGTAAAAAATAACGTTCAATAACGATGTCATTGATAGCAGCAGTCGCACCTTCACAGTCTGACATTGGTGCACCCGTTATATTGGTATATTGAATTGTCAGCTGATCGCTACCAGTATTGGTATTAGATATTCCCGTCCATCCATTTGGACCAACAGCACTTTCCCCTGCTCGTCTGGTCAAATATCCTGTATTCGGATAAGGGTTCGGTTCACTCGGATTTGGAACGACGATATTAGCACCTGTTAAGACAATACCACCATTGGGTGTGGCTCCATCAATCCTAGTCGTTGAATTACCTAAGTTGGCTAAGCGGATACTTTTCTCCAGTTGCTGTAAGCCAAAAATACTTGCATCTTGCAGCTCACTACCGCTGGCTTGAATACTGCTGGTCTTTGCATTAATTAGATATACTTGAATAACAGCTGCTGACACAATTAAACCAAGTACCAATGAAATCATAAGCTCTATTAAAGTAAAGCCCGCCTGCTTCTCAGTACCATAGCTAACTTCATGATTGTATGACATCAGTACGTCTCCACGATAAAGCACTCTGCACCATTCTTATAACTACCATCAGCGTTAGCACAGGCGTTCGAAGCAGAGTCACTGAGTTCAACCGTCGTATCACCCCAGCTGGCTACAAAACATTGCAGCTCTTGATTACCTAATGTCCCAGGACAGCCACTTGGAACCATACCAATACTAATATCATTAGCACTAGCATATGATTTCATTAATAATCCATCACGAGTTGCTAGTTGATTAATAGTACAAATATCTGCTGCTGCAGGTACTGTATTGGTATTATTAACACAGCTGTTTTTAGTTATTGTTTTGCCCTCAATACTTATTGAATCTGAAGATCCGTTTATTGCCGCCTTAAAAGCAGTGATACCAGTAGGATTTGCTCTTATCGTCTCAGCACCACCCCGAATGATAGTTAACGCTCGCGTACGCATCAGGCTTTCGTCTGTCGCTTTTATAGCTGACATCTGCATTGCACTAAAACCTAACACGGCGACAGCTAGTAATAGCAGTGCCACCATTACTTCTATTAGTCCTACGCCTGCCTGTGTGTCTACGGTCTTCATTAGCAGCTCCCAGCATTCGTCGTATTAATATTAGCAATGCTCGTAAGGCTTACTTGTTTAGGTGTTTCATTAGTAGAGCCACTATCACAGATGGTATATATTACTGTGGCATTATTAGCTATTTTCTTATTGGGTTGAAAAACAATACTGCTTACTGTAGATGGGGTAATCTTTTGGGTAACTGTACTTCTAGCGTTAAGATTATAGGTAGATATATCGTCACCACCAACTTGTAATTTGATCGTTTGAGGTGTGCTAGTACTCGTGTATACGACTGTTACATTCTGACGCCGAAGTATACTTTCCACTTTCGCCTCTTTTAACGCATTAGCCAACGTATTCGCCGTTGCCTTTACGCGCTGATTGGCCAACTGCGTACTAATGCTAGGCGCTGCGATACCGACAATAATAGCGAGCACCGCAATCGTGACCATCAGCTCAATCAGGGTAAATCCTAAACTGGCTGTTCTTAGCGAGGTCGGTAGACTATTCATAGATGCGTTCACATCAAATCCCTATTTAGCACTGCTAATGTCTGTCTCTGATCAGTTTTTGTTTTAAAATAACTAAAATCTGGTGTCAGTTTTGCTAATAGTTTTATAGTTAGCTTAACTAATAATATGCAATTTTTGTTCCACAACATTCTGTTCATGTTATATACGGATGAACAATAATACATACTTGATAGACCAGTAAATATATATGTAATTAATAATATAGCGTTACGATGATATATAAGCAATATATTAATAATTTCAATTAGATAGATGATTTTTAGGACTGACTGCCATGAGCTAACGCATAGGCAGAAATATGATAATTGCTATGGCTTTGAGCATTTATGGTCACTGTTTGCTCAGATGAGATGAATGCACGTGCCAATGCTTGCAAGCTTGCGCCTGTCGTCGCGACATCATCGAACAATAGCAAGCGTTTTACCGGAGGTTTTTCTGTTAGTGCAAAAGCGTTGTCTAAATTGCTTAGACGTTCAGCGCGTGTGAGCCCTTGCTGACTGACCGTATCATCAATGCGCTCCACACCGTGCCATAAAGGAATTTGCCAATGCTTTGACAGTTGTAATGATAAAATACTGACCGGATCGAACCCTCGTTTCACTAGCCGTTGATTGGTCGTTGGCATGGCAACAATCACGCTATTATTACGATGACAGCCATGTGGGCGTGGTAGCTGGCGTAATGCATGTAACAACAATGGCAATTTTGTCATGTCTTCATGATGCTTAAACGCCCGAATCGCTTGACGGATTGGATATTCATAATAGGTGGATACTTGGATAGATAAGGATTTACCAGCAGCAATGTCAACATCAAAAGGCTGTGGCAGCCATGCGATACTATTATGGCAATAAGTGCAGAGTAGACCTCTATTTAAGCGGTGATTGATTTGATGAAAAATATGAGCGAACGAGGATGGATTGCTTGAAAGGGAAAACTCAGAATGTTCGCTCGATGCGTCATTACTATTAGCCTGTGATTGCTGCATCAATAGCTGAGACTGTGGTGTACTGCGATAAATACGGCATAGCTGGCAGCGTACACTTAAATACTCTGCCAGCCACAGTCCAGTTTGATAAGGCACTAAGCGGTGCATAGACTAGTGATTATCATAAATATGTTAAGACTCGCTTATATTAGAGGCCTTTCCAATCATTCAGTACGATACCGAAACCAATAGAGGTATTCTCATGATTATAATCAACAATGGACTCGCCATAACCTTGGAATAGCTGCACCATACCATTGACGTTTTCTGACAATGGATAGATATAATCGATTTGGGCAGCGCCTTTATTGGTGCTTGGATTGTAGCGCAAGGTACCGCTAATGCTCTGCTCGGCAGGCAAATCATATAAGAACTTGATATCGCCATAACCCATGTAATCTTCGATATCTGGGTTGTCATCGTCGCTACTGCTATCACCATTCACTCGAGCCCATAGACGCGGTATGACTGACAGCTTACCCCACTCGGCCCCTGCCATCAGATAAGCACGGTTCCACGAACGTGATAACGGATCGTCCTGTCCATTAGAATGGTGCACAGCACCCGCGCCTAACATACGTAAACGCCCACCGAAAGGTAGGTCTGCCGTCACAGGCTGAGTCAAAAATATCTCAGGCTGATAGTCGGTAGCACGAAATGGCCGTGAATTGTCTTCGTTATACACCTGCCAATGTGACTCTTGGGTATAGCCGAACCACAGATCAGCGCTGGTATCGAATAGATCCTCTGCGACTTTACTCTTTAGAGACAACTGGAATTTTAGCTCTGTCTCACGTATGTCATTAGAGTCAAAAGGTTCAATTTCTTGAGAAGGGGTGGTTGGGCTTAAATTAGGATCAAAAGTATAAAACAATGGCAGCAGATAAGTCGGACGGTATGGTCTTACTGTCCAAGTACCGCGCTCACTGTTTTGATCGAGATCATATGCCAAACTGAGTGGTGTGTATTTTTCAATATCTGCTTGAGTGACACCCACATTTTCTAGAACTTGTGCTTCTTGCTGATTGTCTGTGACCGTATCCAAACTATTAGTAGCAGACTGTTGATTAGCAGTTGCGCTCTCATCACTAAAAGTACTGGTCGAGTTCTCTTCCACAAAAACAACTTGTGGATTACCCGAAATAGTCGTCTTGAATGTTTTTGCCAAATCAACTGGTTGTTTGGTCGTGGTGTAGCTTGGTGTTTTACCTTGTTCAGCTACCTTATCAAAACAAGCCAAACGAGCGGCACTGCTCTGCACTTGCGTACATTCAGAAAACAGCTTCGCTTGTTGAGCAATAAATTCTTTGCTGATTACTTTACCGCTCTGTGTGGTTAAGCTCTGCGGCATCTCAACGGTTTCATATTCAAACGCCGCTTCTGGTACTGGCAGTTCGTTATAAGTTTGGCTATTGTCAGCTGCTTGTACTTGTACCGCCGTACAACTCAACGCGATAGCGACTGCGATACTCAAATGAGTATGTATCGTGCGACTACTGGCGTTACGACTGATTACATGAGTACGTTGTAATTGACGCTGAGTGGTGATGTGGGCAAACATAAATGTCCTTTATCTAACCAGCATTATCGCCAGCAGAGTATGTGAGTTAATTAATATAACTGTTAGCGTCGCCGCTAAAAAACTAGAAAAAATGAGAACATCAGAAGCAGTTATGACAAACTGATATACCCCTTCAGTATTGTTACTTTATTGTAATGAAAATATAATCACTATACTAGCGTTATCGATATATTAAATCTGCTTAAAAAGACATATTGTGTGTAAAACCAAACGTTTAGAAGATATTATTAAAATAATTTTATGGGATGAAAAAAGTCAGCGTACCATTATTGGCGTACGCTGGCTTTTTTTCATTATTAAGCTTTAGCAAAAGAATTACTCAGGTTATTAAGTACGGGTTGTGAGCCATCAGTTATTTAGCGTCGTTAAGGTTTGTTCGAACTCCACGCGACCGATTTCGCCCACTTGCTGATTAACCAATTGACCATCTTGATAATAGAGTAATGCTGGCGGGCCAAACAGCTTGTAGCGTGACAAAACGGCTTTGGAGTCGTCAGTGGTCTCGGTAATATCAAGCCTTACTAACTGCCAATCTTGCATTTGTGCGGGGCGATTATGGAATAAATTTTTGTCCATAATACGGCACTCAACGCACCAGTCTGCTGTTAAATCGACAATCACTTTAGAGTTGTCAGCGACAATGGCGTCTAGCTCTGCCAATGTAGTAATGGTCTCATCTGTCGCCATATTATCGTTACCCAATGGCTGACCAGCCGTGGATGGTACCATCATCGGCGCAGCGCTTAGCGAGGCTAATGGATGCAAGCTGTCATCGTTTCCTAGTGCTGCACCCACTATCAAACAAGCCGCCCAAATACCAGCGATCAGACTCATGGCTTGGGTTAACATGCGTCTTTTGCCAATCCAGCTCCACGCCCATGTCGCCACCACCATAAACCATAATGCCCATACCATTAGCATCACGGGTGAGATAAAGACACGCTCAATTAATAATAAAGCAACGGCAAAGAGCAATAAGGCAAAACCTTGCTTGACCCAGTTCATCCACTCTCCTGCCTTCGGCATGATTTTGCCCTGAGTAGCACCAATTAAAATAAGCGGTGCTGACAAACCAAAACCCAGCATAAATAAGGCGGCGAAACCCAAGAGCGGACTACCAATGGTAGAGACTGCCAGTAGCGCACCGAATAATGGCGCAGAGACGCAAGGAGATACGACTAATGCAGATAAAAATCCAGCAATCAAACTACCGCCTGTGCTACCAAGCTTGCTGTCGCCTGCTTGGCTAAGCCCTTGCATTTTTCGGCTGAGTGCTTGCGGTAAACGTACAGTAAAAGCATCCAGCATGTATAGCGCTAACAAGACAAAAACAATCGCAAAGCCAATCAAAATAATAGGATTTTGCAACCAGCCAATAATACCTAATGACTCGCCAAATACCGCAATCACAGCGCCCAAAATACCATAGGCAGTCGCCACACCAATTGCGTAACTGGTGGTTAGAATGACGCCGCGTTTGACCGTTGGGTTTTGCTCGCGGGCGACAATATTGGCAACGATGGGCAGCATCGGTAGGACACACGGCGTCAAGGCCAAACCTAGACCTGCTAAGAATAGCAATACCAATGCGAGCCAAGGATGAGACGCCAAACCAAAGGGATCACCATCAACAAGGTTGCTAGCATTTACATTCTCGCTATTGTTCGCGTCACTTGATACATTGGCGTTTGCTCCAGAAATCGTGGTCGTTGCAGTGCTACCATCTAAAGAGTCGTACTCCAAAGTACTGTCATCGATTAGATCATAATCAATAACATCCTCATCCGTTAACGCCTGTTCTGCTTGCGCCGTGGTGCTACTGGTTGTTATAGATGTCGTCTCAGTATTCCCAGCAGATATCGTCGCATCAGTCAGATTGTCGCTCGCGGCCGTCTCGCCAACAGACGCACGTTCTGCCTCAGTGTTGGCATTACTTGTCGCGCTCTGTGACGATGCTGCTGTGATATTGACAGTGGTTTTGATTTTTTCAGGGGGATAGCACAATCCCGCTTTGGCGCAACCTTGCCAACCAATGACAACTGCTGCTTCATCGATGTTTTTGCCGTTGTTACTGGTCAATGTGGTAGTTGCGACCATATTGGCTTGATCAAACACCAATACCTTACCAAATGTCGGATCGTCGATTGAATATGGCTTTTGGTTAAAGGTAAAAGGTGCCGCCGTCACGCCCGCAGGTAGCGTCAGTTTGATTTGATTTTTATAGACATAATGCTCAGGCGTGATATCAAACGCGATGGATAAACGCGTACCTGACTTGGTAGAGGCACTACTGCTACTCACCTGAAAGGCTTCATCTACTGGCAAAAATTTCGATTGCGCTGTATTTTGACTGCTGCCAAATAGATCACCCAATCCTGCCGCTTGCGCCGTCGTTGAGGTCGCTAACAACCCTGTCAATAGCGAGCCGCTAGCAATCACACATGCTAAGACATACGCTTTTTTTGCATGTGTATTTGCAGTCAATGATGCCGATTGTTGTGATATCTTCATGAGCATGAATAGCTACCTGTTATTACCAATATTTGAATCAAACTTCTCAATACTTATCTACGTGTCGCAGCAATATTTACCTTAGTTTTGATCTTTTCGGGTGGGTAGCATAGCCCAGCTTTTGCACAGCCTTGCCAACCAATGATAATCGGGGCATTTTTTGCACCTTTACCATTATTGGTCGTCAGCATCGTGGTGGCAACGACACTCCTTTGCGTAAATACAGGAACTTTACCAAAGGTTGGATCATCAATGGACACTGGTGCCTGATTAAAAGTAAATGGTGTCGCATTTATTCCTTTGGGAAAGCTTAACGCGAGCTGCTCTTTATAGACATAATGTCCTGGCGTGATATCAAACGTGATGGATAAACGCGTGCCCTTAGATGTGGCTTTTGTGCTGCTGACCACTTGGAAAGCTTCATCCACTGGTAAAAATTTTGATTGCGCAGCGCCACTACTATTAAATAAGTCGTTCAATCCTGCCGCCTGTGCGCTGATTGATGTCATTGATAAAGCTGTCATCAACGAGGTGGTTGCAACAGTAAACGCAAGCACATGGAACTTAGTAGCGCGTTTATTGATAGCGACTGATTGTAGTGTTGGTATTTTTATTGACATAAGTTATTACCTTTGATGTTAGCTTCCAGTGACTGGCAGTACGGACATACACCTACTGATAAAACTATTGACCCTCAATACAAGGTTCATATCAGATGGTATTTATTTTACGTATCGATAAAAAATATCAACCAATAAAAAGATATTGGTTGATATTGATAGGTCGTTAATTGCACGATAGCAAGTGCGTTTAACGATATTTTATTGGTATAGATTTTTTAGATGCAGACAAAGCTAAATTTTATAGCTGAGCATAAAGATCCGCATCCTGACCTTCACCACCTTGCTGTCCATCTGCACCTAAAGAAAACAAGTCATAAGCTCGCCCTTCACTACCTGGCGACACATATTGCAATTCATTCTCCCAACCATCAGTAGGATAGCCACCTTTTATATAGCCCCCTTCAGGATAGTTTTTGGCGTCACTTGGCGGTGTGGTAAGCGCCTCTAACCCTTGCGCTGTCGTCGGATAGCGTGAATTGTCGACTTTATACATATCTAACGCGTTGGAAACGGTAGCGAGCGCGGTTTCAGTGGTTTTGACACGCGCTTTGTCACTTTGCCCGACTACTTTTGGGACGACCAAGCCTGCAAGAATAGCCAAGATAACGATAACCACCATAATCTCAATAAGCGTAAATCCCGATTGTCTAGACTTACCTATCAAGCTGCGATGTGTCATTGAATGGACTCTCTGATGGTCATTTACAATGCCACCATGGGCTTGAGTATTATTATTGTCATCTTTGGTATTGGCACTTTTTGGGCTAATATTTACTTGAAGGGTGTCAGTCATAGTCATTGCTTTGGTCATCACAGTTATGTAAATAGTAAAAGTGGCGTTCTAGTAGCACTCGTGCATTTAGGAGCTTATCAATAAAACCCTAAATCATTGTCACTATAAACCATGGTTTTATTTTTATCCAGCGCTGTGCTCAGATTGTCATTACAGTCAATACCAAGTAACCATCAGCAACAAGTAATCAGCAGCAAGTAGCCGTCACCAAATAATCATCGATATTTATCACTATCGTTTTGACCCGCTTTCACTATAACGTGGTGCTTAGGTTTACCATAGCAAAAATTTTGCTTGGTCAACAATATACAACAGTAAGCAAATCTTAAGAAAGCTAACGTAGGGTTTAGCAAGATAGGGGATTAAGAGAGGATAAAAATGCAGATAGTTGATAATTTGAGAAGAGCATATCGGCTATTTTTCAGCTAGTCAGTTAACTATTGACTAGCCTGCCAAGTCATTCATATTAACGATTGGTAGCATCACTGCCATCACGATAATCATCACCACCACACCCATCAAGACCAGCATCAAAGGCTCAAGTAATGATAGTAAGGTACTGATAAAATTGGTGGCCTCCGCCTCCTGCATTGTGGCGGCACGACTGAGCATACTTTCAAGCTCGCCTGAGTTCTCCCCACTTTTGATCATTTGTACCATCATGGGCGGAAAGTAAGTGGATTTTTCGAGTTGGCTGGATAAACTTGAGCCTTCTGTGACCCTATCAGCAGCGCTCATGATCGTTTGCTTGATGTGCAGATTGGTCGTCACTGCCGCACCAATATGTAGCGCCTCAATCAACGGCACCCCTGAACGCACCAAAATCGCAAGCGTACTAGCAAAACGCGCCGCATTCAATCCCTTAGACAATCTGGCTAATATCGGTAGCCTGAGCACCATACTATCTATTGCCAATTTCCCAGCCTGCGTTTGGGCAAAACGATAAAACAAAAACGCAGTACCTGCCAATACCAGCAGCATTAACCACCACCACTGCGTAATGATATTTGATAACGTCAGAACGACTTGAGTAATCAATGGCAAGGCATGTTCGGACTGCTCAAAGACTTTGACAATTTTGGGCACCACAAAACTCATCAGCCCCATGATCACGCCAATTGCCATAACCATCAGTACAATCGGATAGACCATCGCCCCTTGGATTTTCTTTTGAAGGGCAAAGCGGTTTTCAGTGTAGTCGGCTAGCTGATTAAGGATTAAATCCAAGTGACCAGATTTTTCGCCTGCGGCAATCGTGGCAATATATAACGGTGGGAAGCTCGCGGCCTGTTGTAATGCTCGTGCTAAGCTTAAACCTTCGAGGACATGTGAGCGTACCGCCAGCATCAGAGATTTGATATGCGTCTTTGGCGATTGTTTAGCGACAGCAGCCAAAGTTTCTTCAAGTGGAATACCGGCCGCTAGTAACACAGCTAACTGGCGTGTGAGTAATGCAAGCTCATAAGCAGATGGTTTTTTATAGCGGCTTTTGTTTTGGCTTTGTCTGTCATTGACCGCACTGACTTCGACTGGTGTCCACTGCTTATCACGCAGCTGCTGCCGAACTTGCCGAGCAGAATCCCCTTCTAGTAAGCCTTTTTGGACACTACCTTGGTCGTCAAGCGCTTTAAAATGATAAGCGGGCATAGCGGCAGATATCCTAAAAAAGTCACAGGTAGGGGTTTGGATGTATGGCTTAACAAAAAGGGTAATGTCTATAAAAACTATCTATAGTGAATTCAGTATAAAAACGATACAGTGGGACTGGGAT
>CENM01039749.1_pt1 | contig 25731 bp, 23 predicted proteins | sample 530261 | NCBI WGS metagenome assembly CENM01 (sample SAMEA2619854, study PRJEB7988) | marine metagenome | biome: marine biome (ENVO:00000447); feature: deep chlorophyll maximum layer (ENVO:xxxxxxxx); material: "saline water (ENVO:00002010), including plankton (ENVO:xxxxxxxx)" | depth 80 m
CTAGTGGTAGCGATGATTTTTTGCTATAATATCGCCCTATTTGGTAGCGAATTTTTTAGCTTGCTATCAAGCATTTGATATACCAGTAAATATTGCTTCATTGCTACTGCATGACAGCTATAGGGTAACAACTATTATTGAGTAAGTATTATGACCGTCTCCGTATCTGATAACGATCTACTCAATAAAAACGATAGTGTAAACCATTCAGCACGCTATCCGGTTATCTGTATCGATGGGCCTAGTGGCGCTGGTAAAGGTACGGTCACATGGCGTTTAGCTCAAGTGTTGGGCTATCAGCTATTAGACTCTGGGGCGCTGTATAGAATCGTAGGACTTAAAGCATTTGAGGCGGGATTGATCACAGCAGATGCCAGCCATCCAATCGATGAGTCGGCAGTGCTAGCGCTCACGAAAAGTTTGGAGATAGCGTTTTTACCAAATAATGATTCTGGACGTGTAGACATCATTGTGAATGGACAAGCGGTAGGTGATCAGGTACGTAACGAGACCGTAGGCGGCTATGCTTCACAAATCGCGGTGTTTCCAACAGTCCGTCAAGCGCTGCTTACGTTGCAACAAGATATGGCGACACGCTCAGGGCTTGTCGCTGATGGTCGTGACATGGGAACCGTTGTATTCCCAGATGCCGATGTGAAAGTATATTTGACGGCGAGCGCGGAAGCGCGTGCTGAGCGCCGCGTGACCCAGCTAGTTAATGCTGGGCAAGCAGCAGATTTTGACTCGATTTTGGCGACGATTAAAGAACGTGATGATCGTGATGAGAACCGTAGCACCGCACCATCGAAACCTGCAGCAGATGCTTTGTTACTTGATAGCTCAATGCTCGATGCTGATGCGGTTTACGAGCAAGTAAAAAGACATTGTCAAGATAAAGGGCTGTTTTTTAATAGTTAATAAAAACAACATATTAAGTACTAAAAAATTTCCTATAGTCCCTGTTTTTAATGTAGAATTGTACAGTTGGAAGTTAGTGTTTTTTAACGATTAATTATTTATTAGGCTAGGTTGATAAAATTTTGTTTGATAGAATAAAGTAAGACAGTTGTTGTTAGTAAGTTTAAATATGCGCTTATTAACAACAAACGTTTTTATATATGATTGCATAAGATATAAAACCAGTATTCTCGTTTTACGCAATCATAAATTTGATCCGTACTGTGCTGGACAGGATACGGCTATACAAAGGTAGACATAATGGAATCATTTGCTGAACTATTTGAAGCGAGCATCGAAGAAACTGGCCTAGACATCGAGCGTGGCTCGGTGATTAACGGTACTGTTGTGGCCATCGATAGCGATTGGATCACAGTAGATACTGGTCTAAAATCTGAAGGTATCGTCGCTCGTGAAGAGTTTTTAAGCGAAGAAGGCGAACTTGAAGTTGAAGTTGGCGATAGTGTTGATGTCGTAGTTGAAGCGGTTGATAACGGTATGGGTCAAACCTTGCTGTCACGTGAAAAAGCTAAGCGTGTTGAAACTTGGAACTTCCTTGAAAAAATCGCTGACAATGATGAGATCGTAAAAGGTATCATCTCAAGCAAAGTTAAAGGCGGTTTCACTGTAGATATCGGTTCAGTACGCGCGTTCTTACCAGGTTCATTGGTAGATGTACGTCCTATCCGTGATACAACGCATCTTGAAGGCAAAGAGCTAGAATTCAAAGTCATCAAACTTGATCAAAAGCGTAATAACGTTGTTGTTAGTCGCCGTGCAGTTATGGAAGCTGAAAACTCAGCTGAGCGCGAAGAGCTATTGAACAAACTTGAAGAAGGCATTGAGATCGAAGGTATCGTTAAGAACCTTACTGATTACGGCGCGTTCGTTGATCTAGGTGGTATCGATGGTCTATTGCACATCACTGACATGGCATGGCGCCGTATCAAGCATCCATCTGAAGTTGTTGAAGTTGGTCAAGACCTAAAAGTTAAAGTATTGAAGTTTGACCGTGAACGCAATCGCGTAAGCCTAGGTCTAAAACAACTTGGTACTGATCCTTGGGACAACGTTGGCGGTACTTACCCAGTGGGTAGTGTTGTTAAAGCTCGCGTAACCAACTTGACTGATTACGGTTGTTTCGCTGAGATTTCTGAAGGTATCGAAGGTCTAGTACACGTATCAGAAATGGATCACACCAACAAAAACATCCACCCATCTAAAGTAGTTCAAGTGGGCGATGAAGTTGAAGTAATGATCCTTGATATCGATGAAGAACGTCGTCGTATTAGCCTAGGTATCAAACAGACTCTAGCTAACCCATGGGATGAGTTTGATAAGAAACATGAGCGCGGTGATAAAATCACTGGTACGATCAAATCAATCACTGATTTTGGTATCTTTATTGGTCTAGACGGTGGTATCGATGGTCTGGTTCATTTATCTGATATCTCTTGGAACGAAACTGGCGAAGATGCTATCCGTAATTACAACAAAGGCGACACCGTTGAAGCAATGGTATTGTCTGTAGATGCAGAAGCTAACCGTATCAGCCTAGGCATTAAGCAGTTGAGCTCTGATCCATTTAACGAATACCTAGTCGCTAATGACCGCGGTGCTATCGTTAATGGTAAAGTGAAAGAAGTAGACGCTAAAGGCGCTACTATTGAGCTTGCTGACGAAGTTGAAGCTTATCTACGCGCTTCTGAAATTCAACGTGACCGCGTTGAAGATGCAACTAAGCATCTTTCTGTCGGTGATGACGTTGAAGCAAAAATCATCAGTGTTGATCGTAAAACACGCAACATCAACTTGTCTATCAAAGCGAAAGACGAAGCTGAAGAGCGTCAAGCGATTAAAGATCTTGGTAGCACGAACACAACTGCCGCTGCAGGGTCTGATGCACAGCCAAAAACGATTGGTGATTTGATCAAAGAGCAAATGCAGTAAGTTGTAAGTTATTGATATAAAAGTAATATAAAAAAAGCGACTTCGGTCGCTTTTTTTATGGTTAAGTTTTGATATTTGTATTAATAGGTAAGGTTTTTGGCTAAATAAGGAAACTCTTATTCCTATTTTCCTCAATATCCGCTATCATTTGCAACATTGAGTAACGAGATGTGAGCGACAGTGTATTTAGAGTTGCGATATGACTCGTGCAAATAGACTATTCTGATATGAGCTATTAGTGTTTCTGTTGATAATACTGTTTTGTCTTATTATCAGTTTATCCATCAATCAACAAGGCAAGCGTAATAATGCAGCAAGCGATTAACAAATCCGAATTTATCAGTAATTTGAGTGCGAATTGTGACAACATGGCAGATACCATCGTTGATGATGCCGTTCGCGAAATATTAAATTTGATGACCCATACTTTAGCCAATGATGGCCGAGTCGAGGTTCGTGGGTTTGGCAGTTTTTGTCTACATCATCGCCGCGCTCGTGTCGGACGCAATCCTAAAACGGGGGAGAGCGTACCAGTTCCTGCTAAAGCGATTCCACACTTTAAGCCAGGTAAAGCATTACGTGAAGCAGTCAATGATAAAGTAGCACACAGCTAATATTCATTAATGATTGACTGACCAAAAACTATCATTCCAACCTGAGGTAACTGTCTCATGCGCTTTTTATTATTCGTATTGCTGTTTTTGAGCTTTGCTTACTCGCTTGGTCTGGTATTGGCAAATAATACCGAGGTCGGGGTCAATTTACTGTTTTCGCAAGCGCCTACAATGAATTTGGGACTACTGCTCATTCTATGTTTAATACTCGGCATCATTATTGGTATTCTATTATCATTGCTTATATTCCGCGTACTACAGAATAAGTGGGAAATCTCACGTTTACAAAAGGCAAATGCAAATCTACAAGAGCAATTGAATCAAGCCAATGTGGTGATTGACCGTCAGGCCAATGCGCCAACCGTAGATGAGGCTGTCTATGGTGCCAGATCGATTGATATGCAAGACAATACAGACACACATCTAAATGAAGGTGGTACGTTGTCTAAGCGCAAGCGAGATTAAATTGCTCGGCCATAGAAATGGTTGTTGATTTTGAAAATACAGTGCTCTAATAATTCTGATATGCGGCAAAACCATGAATAATATGATTAACTCTCCCGTCATTGTTGCTTTAGACAATATGACTCTGCAAGCATCGTTGGCATTAGCTGATCAATTGGATCCAGCGTTATGCCGGCTCAAAGTAGGTAAAGAGCTATTTACACGCTGTGGTCCCGATATTATAAAGGCACTGCATCAGCGTAACTTTGAGGTATTCTTAGACCTGAAGTTTCACGATATTCCTAACACTACTGCTCAAGCGGTACTAGCTGCTGCCGAGCTTGGTGTATGGATGGTCAATGTTCATGCTAGTGCAGGTCTAGAGGCTATGTCTTTGGCAAAACAGCGTTTAATAGATAATAACCTTGATACATTACTCATCGCGGTGACTGTATTGACCTCTATGGACAGTGACGCATTGATGCAAACGGGTATCACTGATAGCTTAGACGTACAGGTGAGCCGATTGGCACAATTGACCAAGCAAGCTGGGTTAGATGGGGTAGTATGCTCTGCTCAAGAAGCGAAAACGCTTAAAGCGTTATGCGGTCAAGATTTTAAATTAGTCACACCAGGTATTCGACTAGCAGACGACAATGCTGATGATCAAAAGCGTATCTGTACGCCAAGTCAAGCATTGTTAGATGGTTCTGATTATTTGGTGATTGGACGCTCAATCACTCAAGCCAAAAACCCTGCCGAGAAGCTAAATAGAATATTACAAAGCATTTAAGTTTTAATAGCAATACAATAAAAAAGACAGCCTAAATCGCTGTCTTTTTTTTACTTTTTTCAGACAGAAAAAAGCTGTTACACTACCTGAGAGGTTTTATAAGTAGGCTGATCTGCAACCAATTATGCAGTCTATTAAAAGGAGTGCTGGCCTATTAAAATACGCTAACGTTACCGATTGGCTGATAATGATACTATTGGACGATATTGAATTATATGAAATTACAAATACTAAGTGACTTACATATTGATAGTTATGCACGCCAGTCACGCCCTATTGGGCATATTCCTAAAACTGACGCAGATATCGTGTTAGTAGCGGGAGACACCGCCAACAGCGATAGAGGGATGCCATGGTTACAAGAGCAGGCAGCACGCTTACAAGTTCCTCTGATCACGATCTCAGGTAATCACGAATATTTTGACGAAGATGTGCTAAGTTTTGACCAAAAGTTGGCGACTTGGGACAATTATGATGCTGCCTCTAACAAAGGGGTTTGTGTCTTACAGTGCCAGCATATTGATATTGGTGATATACGAATCTTAGGTTGCACACTGTGGACGGATTATCAGTATCATGCCAATGAAGATACTATGGCTGCTGCTAGGCATTTTATGCGTGATTATAAGCAGATATATGCAGGTAAAGAGATGTTCTCACCTGAAGTTTCCATGCAAATTCACTCAGAGCATCGTCAGTGGTTGCAGCAAGCACTAATCACTGCCAAAGCACTGGGCAAAAAAACGGTCGTCATGAGTCATCATAGTGTCAGTGCATTATCGGTGTCTGAAAAATATGCTAATTTACCAAGCAATGCTGCCTTTGTTAGTGATTTGTCTGGGTGGATGCATGAGGACTGGGCACCGTCTTTGTGGGTGCATGGTCATACCCATGAAGCATTCGATTATCGAATAGGTAATACGCGAGTGATTGTCAATCCTAGGGCTTATCCTAATGAGATTAGCAGTACGGCGTTGGCATTTGCGTGGGATAAAGTTATTGATATCGGTTAGTTGAGGATCTATGTAGATAAGCCATGTTAATTATCTTCGCTTAGTTCTCTTAAAAACAAGCTCACTCCTTGTATGACAAGATATTTACAAGATATAGTGCAACTAGACTTGTCAGTTGTTCATTCCTATCAAAAAATCTGCTACGCTTGCTACTATGAGTAAATATCTTAATAGCACCTTATCAAAAGTCTCTGCTGACAAGCTTGCGAGTCACACACCAAGTGCGCCTGCGCCTTCACATCTGCCAGATAGTATGATTTCTTCGGTCAGACTATTACCTGAAAATGAGCGGCTGATTTTATTTACCAGACACTCTTTGCGTGAGCGTTCTGACGGCAATGGTTTTGCCAGCTATCAGTTGCCGCTGACGCCTAAAGGCCGCGTACTAGCTAAGTCTTGGGGTCGTTGGTTAGCAGGTCACCTCCCATACTCACTCGATGTTGATAGCATCTCAAGCCCCATTAAACGCTGTATTGATACGGCGCAGCTCATGCAGGAAGGAGCAGGTCTAAAGCGTGATATTACGCATCAGTCACTGCTGGTTGAGCCTGGTAGCCTCGTTACTGAACCTGAAATAGCGAACCCAATATTTAAAGAGATTGGTGTACTCAATTTTATCAATCGCTTTTTGCAAGGCAATCTTGAAGGCACCAAAAATGCTTATCAAGGTGGCCTAGATCTCTTATCCCTTTTTTATCAAAACCAGCCGCAGCATGGGCATCTAATGCTGGCTGTCAGTCATGATACTTTGTTGTCTGCATTCTTAGCCGTGATGTTCGATGTGGAAGAGATCGATTGGAATGATTGGCCAAAAATGATGGAAGGGGTGTTTTTGTGGTTTGATGATAAACCTTTTGATCAGGCAAATGCGCATTTTATCTGGCGTGGTCAAGTATATACACGTCCGATTAGTTCATTGTTGAATGGGTATCGTGCAGCAGGGTATCACCCAAGTAAACTGCTATTACCACCAGGGGTGCAATGGACATAAGATTTCATCAAAAAATGGTAATGACGATCCACTAGATATATATCGAGTAGGCATAAAAAAACCTTGCCCCAGTATGAGAACCAGTGGCAAGGTTTTAGTCATTATGCTATAGAAGCATAATGCGGTCTAGACAATACAAATCTTAAGCTTGTAGGCCTTTGATTGTTTTGTTTAGGCGGCTCTTACGACGAGCAGCTTTATTCTTATGAATAATACCTTTGTCAGCCATACGATCAATAACTGGTACCGCTCTGTTGTAAGCTTCGGTAGCCGCGTCATAATCTTTAGCTTCGATAGCCGCATCAACACGTTTTAAGTAAGTACGAACCATAGAGCGTTGTGACGCAGAGTTCTGACGACGTTTGGTGTTTTGACGGGCGCGTTTACGAGCTTGTGCAGTATTAGCCACGCGTATCTCCTTGATAAAGACAGATAAAAATATGAATGTTGATTGCAATAATGGGTTTAACAATCATCGGTGACGAGCAGCCGTCTCGTCAAACATGATGTCGATGTCTAATATTAAAGTATCTAATATTAATGGATCATCGCAAGCGCCAGAACTGTTTGGAATAATTAAACAGCGTTGACGTGTAAAGCCGGTTATCTTAGCAAATTATTGCGCTAAGGACAATATATTTGATGATTAATGCGTAAAGAAGTACTGTAAACTCATGAATTTTGGTTTATTAAGGTATCTAAATCAATAGCAGACATCAATAGGCGCAACTGATTGATAAAATCTCTTACAATATATCATACATAATAGCGTCAGTTATTCATGAACTTAGGTATGATATCCTAATGGTAGGCTTTGATATAGGTTACTTTTCATCAATATAGAACCTCTAACGTTATATAAGTGGATAGGGTATGCAGCGAAAAGCAATTGTGATTGGCGCAACAGGATTGGTAGGGCAGCATTTGGTAAAACAGCTGAGTGAGCTCTATGATACATTGATTGTGATCGCTCGGCGCCCGCCACGCTATATTAATGCCAGCATGCGTTTTTATCAGGTTAATGACTTTGATAATCTCTCTGAAGTGTTTGCGAACGTTGGTGCGGATCGAACGACAGATGCCTTTAGTTGTCTTGGCACCACCAAAAAACAAGCGGGCAGTGATGAGGCTTTTCGAAAGATAGACCATGATTACAATGTTAACTTTGCTAAGCTATGTCATGATAGAGGGGTAGAAAACTTTTTTCTACTTTCATCCATGAATGCCGATATTGACAGCCGCTTTTTGTACAATCGAGTCAAGGCAGAGACGGAGCAATCTATTACGGCACTAGGCTTTGGTCAACTGGTGATATTTCGACCGTCGTTATTACTAGGCAAGCATAAAGGGCGTCCAATCGAGAGCATTGGTCAAAAAGCTTTTAAGCTTATCTCGCCTTTAGTCTCAGAGTCACTCTCATTACATCCTATCTCGGCTAAGCGCGTCGCTAGTGCAATGGCGATGAGTGCTCATGACATTTATCATCGTCGTAAATACCGTACAGAACCCCAGATTGAACATACAGAGATCATTGAAAATAAGAAGATGCTTGCAATGACTCGTGTGAAAAAATAAAGTATTATTTTTGAGTCAAGACTACAGCCAAGTATGACCATGTATTACAAAATCAAGCAGCTTAATCACTCATAATAAGGAGTAAAAACGATGGAGATGAATAAAGAGAACTTTGTCACATGTGATTTACTGGACGCCAATCCTGAGTCGCAAGTATGTCTACCAAATATTGAAGGTAAGGCATTTCGTCGTTTTGGTGCAAAAGATAAATTCTGCGGTGAAATCGTGACGGTGAAGTGCTTTGAAGACAATAGCCGCGTCAAATCACTATTGAATAGTGATGGCAAAGACAAAGCTGGCGATGGTAAGGTGTTGGTCGTCGATGGTGGCGGCTCTATGCGCTGTGCCTTGCTCGGCGATATGATTGCACAGTCGGCCATCGACAATGGCTGGGCGGGTGTTATCGTATATGGCTGTGTCCGAGATGTTGATGACCTGGCAGGGATGGATCTTGGTGTGATGGCACTTGGTTGCATCCCGCGCAAATCAACTCGCCGTGATGAAGGTCAAACGGATATCGAAATCCGCTTTGGTGATTTGGCATTGAACTCGGGAATGTTTGTTTATGCTGACAACAATGGCATTATCGCTAGTGATAAACCGTTAATTTGAACTTGGTTTAACCAGTGTGAATGAGAACATCAGCTTATCAGTTGGGGTTTTTTATGTAATGATAGTTAAAGCTTAATAATCGTTATCAATCCTCGATCATGAATGAGTGAGCTTTTACGTGACAAACCGTTACGGCATAAGTTTTGGTAATTGCTCAAATATTCGTATAATAGCTTTCTGACTCCTTAACTGTGATCCTATTCTTTATGCCTATCACTGCTTTGACTGACGCGTTTGATCCCATTAACCAGCAGTTGTTCCCTATACAAAATGCCGAGCGGCGTTGGCTAGCGCCTGTCCACGGTGCGGTCAGTAGCTTATGGCTGGCAAGCTTGGTTCAAACGCCTCACTGGAATGTTGCCGAGCGATTGAAGGTGGTGGTTGCCCGTGACCAAAATCAGCTCAATCAGATAGAAACTGAGCTGGCATTTTGCGGCGTCGATGCTTACGTATTCCCTGACTGGGAGACACTGACATATGATGAGCTGTCTCCGCACCAAGACATCGTTAGTGAACGCATCAACCTATTGACGGATATGCCGAGATCAGGCGTGCTACTCATCTCAATACAGACATTGATGCAACGCGTCGCACCGCCCAGTTGGTTGATCGGACAGCATTTTGATTTGAGCGTTGGTGATCGATTCGATATCAATACGCAACGTGGGCTTTTGGCAAAGGCGGGTTATAGAGCGGTTGATAATGTCTTTGAGCCCGGTGAGTTCGCTGTACGTGGCAGCATTATCGATATCTTTGCTATGGGTCAGCCTTTTCCGCTGCGTTTAGACTTATTTGACGATGAAATTGAGACAATTCGTTTTTTTCATCCGCAAACCCAGCGCACGTTGACCGCTGATGACCTCAAAGCGATGTTAACAGGCAATGATACCAGCATGGGCAAAGAGTCACTGTCGCTGCTGCACAAGTTGCCAGATATCTCTAAACCTATCGAACAGTTCCAAATATTACCAGCAAAGGAGTTTCCGCTGGATGAAGGGCGAGAGACATTTCGCACGAATTTTGCGGCGATGTTCCCTAATGCCAGTAGCCGCAAGTCTGAGTTGCATAAAGATGTAATGGCAGGTATCGCGAGTAGCGGACTGGAGTATTATCAGCCACTATTTTTTGACTTAAAAGATTGGCAAGAAGAAAGTACATTGTTTTCTTATTTGCCAAGCGATGCGTTGTTTATCACGGATGAGCTGATCCACGAAAAGCAGGCGGACTATTGGTCACAAATTCAGCGCCGCTATGAAGAACGTCGCCATGATATTGACAAGCCTATCGTCGAACCTGCGCTCTTATACTTATTATCCAACGCACTTAACGAGCAGCTCAATCAATATCCACGAGTGATATTAAGTGCTCGTGATGAGTTGGCTACGACGAATGACGTTGTAGCGCCAGAAGGTAACGACCCATCTCAGCCGCAACTGCCATTAACGCCTACTAAGCAGCAAGGCTTGGTGACATTAAGCGCCGAAGAACCGCCAGAGCTGGCAGTCAATCATCAGAAATCTGAGCCATTAACGGCATTGCTCGATTTTTTACACGTTCAACAACAAACAGCAACGCCAGTATTAGTTGTGGCAGAGACTGCTGGTCGCCGTGAAATTCTCATTGAGCTGTTTAAGGGTAAGATTGATATCAAAGCATATGATAGCTTTGAAGCATTTTTAGCAGCAGATAAGACGAGCGCTATGAATAATACTCGACTACCACATGTCGGTCTGACTGTGGCACCGATTGAGCGCGGCGTATATGTGCCTGAACGTTTGGTGTTGATTAGTGAAACGCAGCTGTTTGGTCGTCAAGTCTTACAGACGCGTCGTCGTCGCCAAAGCGGTGTATCAGAGGAGTTCTTGGTTAAGAGCGTCACTGAGATAACAGATGGCAGCCCAGTCGTTCATATCGAGCATGGTATTGGTCGTTATAACGGCCTAATCACGCTAGATGTGGGCGATGGTGAGCAAGAGTTCATTCATTTAAAATATGACGATGATGCCAGTATCTATGTACCAGTCGCCAATCTACAAATGATCAGTCGCTATAGTGGCGGCGATCCAGCGTTAGCGCCATTACATAAGATCGGCAGTGGCAAATGGGATAGAGCCAAGCAAAAGGCCTTGGAGCAAATTCACGATGTTGCCGCAGAGCTGCTCAATATGCAAGCGCGTCGTGAGGCCAAAGTTGGTATTCATTTTAAAATAGATCCGTCGCAATACGAGCTGTTTGCCAGTCAGTTTGCGTTTGAAGAGACCGCTGACCAAGCCAATGCCATTCATGCGGTTATGGAAGACATGAGACAAAACCAGCCAATGGATCGCCTCATCTGCGGTGATGTTGGCTTTGGTAAAACAGAAGTAGCGATGCGAGCGGCCTTTATTGCCGTCAGTGCTGGCTATCAAGTGGCTGTATTAGTGCCCACCACATTGCTCGCAGGACAGCACGAAGACAATTTCCGCGATCGATTTGCTGATTGGCCAGTGCGTATTGAGAGCCTGTCTCGCTTTGGTGGTAAAAAGCATCAAGACATGGTCTTGACGGACTTGGCTGATGGCAAAGTCGATATTGTGATCGGTACTCATAAACTATTGCAGCCTGACGTGAAGTTTGCCAATCTTGGGCTAATGATTGTCGATGAGGAGCACCGCTTTGGAGTACGTCATAAAGAGCGTATCAAGGCGATTCAGACAGATGTAGACAGTATGTCTATGACCGCGACGCCCATCCCTAGAACGCTTAATATGGCGCTCTCAGGCATGCGTGATATGTCAATCATTGCCACACCGCCTGCACGCCGGTTGGCTATTAAAACCTTTGTCATGCAAAAGACAGATGCCTTGATGAAAGAAGCTATCTTGCGCGAGCTGTTACGTGGTGGGCAGGTTTATCTGCTCCACAATGATGTGGCTAGTATTGAGCGTATGGCAGAGACTATTCGTGATCTGGTACCAGAAGCGCGAGTAGGGGTCGCCCATGGACAAATGCAAGAGCGTCAGCTTGAGCAAATCATGCAGCAGTTTTATCATAAAAAATTCAACGTGCTGGTGTGCTCTACTATTATTGAGACAGGTATCGATGTGCCAAATGCCAATACCATTATCATTGAGCGTGCGGATAAGTTTGGTCTGGCGCAACTGCATCAGCTACGAGGCCGGGTAGGTCGCAGTCACCATCAGGCTTATTGTTACCTATTGGTGCCTTCTCTCAAAGGTCTCAAAGGCGATGCCAAGCGTCGTCTACATGCAATTGAACGCGCCAATACATTGGGCGCAGGTTTTATGCTGGCGAGTGAAGATCTAGAGATTCGCGGGGCAGGTGAGATACTAGGCAAGCAGCAAAGCGGTAATATGCAGGCGATTGGCTTTAGCTTATACATGGATATGCTGGAGCGTGCGACTAAGGCAATCAAAGCAGGTAAAGAGCCTGATCTAAACACACCGCTATCGCTGACCAGTGATATTAACTTGCATAGCTCTGCTCTTATTCCAGAAGACTATCTACATGACGTACATCAGCGCCTATTGTTTTACAAACGTATAAGCAATACAGATGATAAAGAAGCGTTGACGGATATTCGTACCGAAATGATTGATCGCTTTGGCGCGCTACCTGACCAAACCAAGCAGCTATTTGCCATTCATGGACTACGCTTGCAAGCAGAACCATTGAAGATTAACAAAATTGATGCCAATAGTAATAGTATGACGTTGGAGTTTGCACCAGATACCCCTGTTGATGCTTTGGCTATTATCAAACTGATCCAGTCAGATGGACAGCACTACCGCATGAATGGGGCATCTGGTATTCGTTATCAACATAGCGAGAAGCTGGCAACGCCTCAACAGCGAGTCTCTGTTATCCAAGATCTTCTACGCTATTTTAGTGAGCATATGGTGATAGAAGCGGCCTAGAGTTGATCAGTGAGAGCCATCATCGGGGTTGCTAAGACAATCCACACAAACGCAATAGTGTATGGCGCTATTTTATCGCAAGGATAACTGATAAAATAACCGGATTGCTTTTTCTTCTATACTTTGTACCTACTTTTATTTGCATTAAACAACAAGAGAACCGTCATTATGTTCCAACTTCATCATAAACTTGCTGCTGATAGTTTCTTAGTGGGTGATTTTCCATTATCTACTTGTCGTTTGATCAATGACTGTCAATTCCCTTGGCTGATATTAGTACCGCGTGTATCGGGTATCAAAGAGCTTTACGAGTTGTCTGAGGCAGACCAAACGCAGTTCTTGCGTGAGTCAAGCTGGTTATCGAGTCAGCTAGCCAAAACCTTTCAAGCAGATAAAATGAATGTGGCCGCGCTTGGTAATCAAGTCCCGCAGCTTCATTTTCATCATATTGTTCGTTATCAAAATGATATGCAATGGCCAAATCCAGTATGGGGAGTTCCTGCGGTTCCTTATACCAAAGAAGTCTTGGCACAAATGCAGCAGACGTTAATGATGGCGCTACGTGGTCATCATCAAATGCCTTTTGATTGGCAGATGTAATCCGTTTTTAACTTTGGATTGCTTTACCTCATCTATAAAGCATTATTTATGAAGCATCTTTCATAAACCATTAAGACAGAAAAAAGCCAGATACTCGTCATATCTGGCTTTTTTCTGTAACAATCAAACATTGTCAGTTGTTTATCTAGAAGATTTGTCATCTTGATAAATGATAGATGGTATTTTTTTAGCTACCACTGACCTAGGTTTCATTTAATTTAGAAAGTATAATGTATTTTTCTAGTTATTTATCATTAAGATAGGTGATTTGCGTTTGTTGTTCTTGTATATCTTTATCTCTCTGATAGCTTATCTCATTTAAGTGAAATTCAATATGCCTTTTATAAAGATGTTGAAGCCAAAACTATTGTCAAAAGGTAGTGAAATCCGTCAATTCGACTATCCAGAAGTTTTTGTTTTAATTCTTACTGTCATATTACTCGCCCCGCATTACAATTTTCGTCCTACCTCAATGGCATTATTGGTTGTCGTTCTACTACCTAGCCTGATGATTCTGATTTATAACTATCGACGCCAAACCAGTCTTTGGACGTCTAATATGGTCGTTATTTTATTTGCGGTCGTTATTGGGTCAATACAGTTTTGTACGGTGATATCGCTCAGTTTGGTAGCCTTAATCGGCGTACGTATGATCGTCAGTGGTGTCGATAACGGTCTAAGATTATTTACTGTAGCATTGGTGACATCTATTGTCTTTTATTATGTCAGTACAATACTAGACAACGAAGGATTGAACTGTAATGAAGGTTGGGTGCCTCCCACCGTATTGCTAGCAAGCATAATGGTTATTTTGTATCAGTTTCGCAGTACGTATCAAGAGTATATTGGTTATAAAGAAAGTGCCGCTAAAGCCGGAGGACGTTTGAGTACCATGGTGTCGGTCATCAATAAGTTGACTCGCTTTGTACCGCCGCAAATTTGGGAGCCAATTGTTAGATCTGATAGCCCTGTTAGTGTGTCGAATAAACGTGCCAAGCTGACTATTATGTTTTCAGATATTGTGGGCTTTACCGATCTGTCTGATAGTCTGAGTGCTGACAACGTGGCTGATATTTTGAACACTTATATGCATTGCATGACGTTAATTGCTGACAGACATGGTGCCGTACTTGATAAATTTATTGGTGATGGCATGGTGTGCTTTTTCGGTGAGCCTAATAGCCGTGGCTCACGTCAAGATGCTCTGGATTGCGTGGCAATGGCGATAGATATGCGCCGCGAGATGCGTACATTGCGTCAAAAATGGCGGCTGATGGGGTTTGAGGGGTTATATATACGTATTGGTATCACAACTGGTTATTGCCACGTGGGCAATTTTGGTAGCAACAATCGTCTTAGTTACACACTGATTGGTAAAGAGGCTAATCTGGCGTCAAGACTCGAATCGAATGCTGGCAAAGATGAGATATTGGTCAGTGAAAGCACTTATGATTATGTTTGCCATAACTATGAGTGTCAACATGTTGGAGCGCTTCAGCTAAAAGGCTTTGATGACAAGGTAAATGCATGGCAAGTACTTGACCCTGATGCTAATAAAGGTCATTTGTCTAAATGGGTAGATCACACCTTGCCAGGGTTTAACTTGCATCTAAATTTTAAAGACATGAAAGACAATGACTATCAAGATATCAGGAGTCGTCTAAACTTTGCGCTTGAGCGTATCGAACAAGAAGAAGAAAAATTGGCACAGAGCATCGCTGAAGAGAGCAAACGTCATAGTGGTAACAAAAAGTCATGATTTGGGAAGTCATATCGTGAAATATTGAGTATAAAAAAAGCCAGCTATTATATTTTAATAGCTGGCTTTTTTGTAACTTATAAGTAGTTTGTACTGATCATATTAATGATTTTCTTTTGCATGATTCAATGTGTATTTTGGAACCTCGATGGTTAAATCTTCATCATCAAGCATGACCTGACAAGACAGACGTGAGTCAGGCTCTAAGCCCCAAGCACGATCAAGTAGATCAGCTTCTACATCATCCATCTCATCTAGACTATTGAACCCTTTGCGTACGACAACGTGACAAGTAGTGCAAGCTTTTGACATCTCACAGGCATGCTCGATTTTGATGCCTTTTTCTAATAACGCTTTGCACAAATTCTGACCAGCTTGTAGCTCAACTTCTGCGCCCTCTGGGCAGATTTCGTGATGGGGTAGTACGGTAACTTTTGGCATAAATTATTTGTCCAATGCTAATCAATCTAAAAAATAAGATAAAGTAGCTTAGTATCATAACTAAGCTATCATTTTGAGTATGGATTTTACCAATCTTGTGCGCTGGTACCTGCCATGCTGGTTTTAACGCTTTGATTCATAATGCGAGCAGCAAAGGCATCACTATGCGGCTTAAGCTGTGCTTGCTGTGCTTCGATAAGTGCCAAGTCATTAGTGCTAAGAGCAGAACGCAGGGCTTGTATATGCTCCGCTAAAGTGTGCTGCTCATCAGAAGAAAGCAGTGCTGCAAACTCATTGAGTGCAGATTCTAGAGCCAACACTTCACGCTCGGCTTCTACTTTTGTTTCGATTAAAGAGCGTGCGTTTTTATCTTCCTCTGCATGTTTAAATCCGGCAACAAGCAACTGCTCTTTTTGCTCATCAGACAAACCATAAGAAGGCACGATCTCGATCTTGCTTTCTGTTTTGGTCGTGGTTTCTTGTGCACTAACAGTCAGCTGACCATTGGCATCGATGCTAAAGGTGACCTCGATACGAGCAAACCCAGCTTTCATTGGCGGAATACCGTACAGCTCAAAGCGGCCAAGCGAGCGACAGTTTTCTACTGTTTCGCGCTCACCTTGCACGACGTGTATCACCATGCCTGTTTGACCATCTTGATAGGTGGTAAACACTTGACGTTTTTTGACAGGGATAGGCGTGTTGCGTGGGATGAGTACTTCAACCAAACCACCCATGGTCTCAAGACCTAATGATAATGGCGTTACGTCCAATAACAACAAATTGTTGTTACTATCACCATTCACCAGTTGGTGAGCAGTTTGAGCAGCGCCTAAGGCAACAACCTCATCTGGATTCAGACGGCAAAGAGGCTGCTTGGCAAAAAATTCAGTCACGACTTGTTGTATGGCAGGCATACGCGTTGAGCCGCCTACTAAGATCACTTCGTCTAAATCTGTGGCAGTCAGCTTGGCATCACGCAGGACTTGTTCACATACGCTTAACGTGCGACGACTAACAGGCTCTACGATAGTAAGGATGTCTTCACGGCGCAATACACCTTGATAGGTTTGTCCGTTGACAGTGACATTGATATCCACTTGCTCAGCATCAGTCAACGCTTGCTTGTAAGCTTTAGCTTCTTGTGCGAGTACTGATTTGTCATGTAGGCTTACGTTTTTTGGATCTATATTTAACTGTTTAATGATCCAGTTGGTAATCAGACGATCAATGTCATCGCCGCCCAGTGCGCTATTACCGCCAGTTGCCAATACTTCAAAGACACCATCATTCAACTTCAGAATAGATACATCAAAAGTACCGCCGCCCAAATCATAAATAAGATAGTAGCTTTCTTTATCATTGTCTTCTGATGATTGGTCAAGACCATAAGCGACCGCCGCCGCCGTTGGTTCATTCAATAGACGAAGTACGTTGATACCAGCCGCTTGCGCAGCATCTTTAGTGGCTTGGCGCTGTGCCTCATCAAAATAAGCTGGCACAGTAATGACGGCACCCTCAATGCTGTCTGCAGGCAGTGCGCTCGCTGCACGTTGCTCAAGCGCGGCTAATATACGCGCTGATACTTCGACAGGTGACACTTCACCTTGAGCCGTGACAAATGCTGGCATATCATCTGTACTACCAGACAACTCATAGGGATGCGAGAATTTAATATCCGCTTGGCTACGACCCATAAAACGCTTAGCCGAGACGATCGTATTTTTGGGATCGTCTGCTAAATGCGCTAGGGCATCATAGCCGACCGATGGATTACCTGTCGCTGGATAATAAACCACAGAAGGCAGCAAGGTATCTGATGCTGCGCCTGCTTCTAAGACTTGCGCCTTGCCTGAACGTACTACAGCGACCAGTGAGCGTGTCGTACCAAGGTCAATACCTAGGCCAAAACGATGTTGATGAGGTTGAGCGCTTTGATTGGGTTCGGCAATTTGCATTAAAGACATAAGAATAACTCAGAGATAAAATGAATAAGTGTAATGAGGCAAATATGGCATGTTTAGTATGACTGCTTAACCGCTATCTCTTTATTCTCAAAATAGAGGGATTTGGCAGTTAAGCATGCTCAAAATCAGAGATTATACGGTATAGTTGATACTAATTTAACCAAATATTTAGAATCTAGCTTTCAAGTAAGATACATCATGCACAGCTATCTAGACGTATAGGTCATCGTCATCTGAATGTGCAGCAGTGGCGACGTCATCAAGCCCCGTTGTAACATCAGCATTCAATTTGACCAAAAACTTCAATTTCTGTGTCGCATCAATCGCCGTTGGCCAATCTTGCTCTTGGTAAGCAGTCTCAAAACGCTGAGACTGGTTTGCCAAGCGCGATGTAATCTGAGGATGTAGCTGCTGCAGGGCTAAAAGGTCTTTGCCTACAATAGCGTCATCTAAATCCATACGCATTTCCATCGCATCTTCTAAAAAATCCAAGTCTGCGATGGAGTGTTCTAGATTTTGCGCTTGATCAGCCATACCTAGTAGGTAACCAGCACGGCTATCAGGTGCACTCAATGTTTGGTAGGCTTGATTGATGACGGCAGAATACTGCTCTGCTTGCTTGGTATCTGCTAGATTCTTTGCAACATTATCAGGATGATAGCGTTTTTGTAGCAGACGTAGATGCTGATCGAGACTGTCTTGATTGACTTCAAATTGTACAGGTTGCTCAAATAGGGCAAAGAAGTTATCAAATTGTGTTTCTGGAATCGTATCTGTCATATCTTACGCCTTGCTTTTTTATTTGTTTTTAAAGTCTTAATCTGGTTTTTCTACCAAATATATTAGTGCATTTATATCTTTTGTATTGATTCATCACAACGGGTGCATCAATCACTGAATAATCAGTTGATTGAACCATTAAACAGTAAAAGACTCACCGCAGCCACATTCACCTTTTTGGTTAGGGTTAGTGAACTTGAAACCTTCGTTTAGACCTTCTTTTTCATAATCCATCAACAGGCCATCTAAATAGACCAAGCTTTTAGGATCAATAAAAATGCTAACGCCGCGGCTTTCATAGCGCGTGTCATTTTCATCAGGTATATCTACAAACTCTAAAACATAAGCAAGGCCTGAGCAACCCGCTGTACGGATACCAACTCGAATACCTTCACCTTTGCCGCGATTGTCCAAAAAGTCTTGAACATGCTGAGCGGCGCGTTCTGTCATTTCAATCATGCCAACTCCCATTGACTATTAATCGTAAATATCAATAAATAAACTATGTAAACTGGCAAGCGAAGTTACGAGTTTGCCAAAATAATATGCTAATAGTTTTTAGAAAATAAAAGGTGACAATTACATAAGTGTCATTGTCACCTTTTTAGCGTTAGTAACCATCTGATGTATTACTACTTTAGCATTGCTAACAAAACACAGCGCAGACGCTAGCAGGTTTGGCTTAGATAGTGGCTTCTTCTGCCGCTGCTGCTACGCCATGCTTACCTTTATAGTCGCTAATAGCGGCTTTAATGGCATCTTCTGCAAGTACAGAGCAATGCACTTTTACTGGTGGTAACGCTAGTTCTTTAGCGATATCGTTATTTTTGATTTCGCCAGCTTGATCCAAGCTTTTGCCTTTTAGCCACTCAGTAACGAGCGAGCTTGAGGCAATTGCTGAACCGCAGCCATAAGTTTTAAAGCGTGCATCTTCGATAATACCGTTATCATCGACTTGGATTTGTAGACGCATTACATCGCCACAGGCTGGGGCACCGACCATACCGGTACCAACGTTTTTGGCGTTTTTGTCAAGATTACCAACGTTGCGTGGGTTTTCGTAATGATCAATAACTTGGTCACTATAGGCCATGGGGTTTTCTCCTAGTTAGATGATGAGTAGTCGTGTATTAACTTTAAATATCTAACTACTCATCGATAATTGGGGTCAAACATTTAGTTAATAAAAACTGGATTTTTAATTGTCTGATCAATCGTTTAATAAATATATTTGAAGCTGTATTACTGTCTGTGCTTGATTTTAGTGCTCAGCCCATTCGACTGAATTCAAATCAACACCTTCTTGGTACATATCCCAAAGTGGCGATAGGGCACGTAGTTTATCAACAGCTTCATGCAGTTGCTTGATAACAGTGTCGATGTCTTCTTCAGTCGTATAACGACCAAAGCTGAAGCGGATTGAGCTATGCGCCAATTCGTCTGGGCGACCGATAGCACGTAGTACATATGATGGCTCAAGCGTCGCTGATGTACAGGCTGACCCTGATGATACCGCTAAGTCTTTTAGCGACATCATCAATGACTCGCCTTCAACAAAGTTAAAGCTGATGTTCACAATGTTTGGTACGCTGTTCTCAAGATCGCCGTTCAGATAGATCTCTTCGATATCTTGTAGACCATCCCAGAGTTTTTGACGCAATTTTGCAACATGGGCATGATCTGTTTCAAAGCTCTCATTGGCTAGAGCAAATGCTGCGCCAAGACCAACGATTTGATGCGTAGGTAATGTACCTGAACGCATACCGCGCTCATGACCACCGCCGTGTTGCTCAGCTTTTAGGCGAATACGTGGCTTACGGCGAACAAACAATGCGCCGATACCTTTAGGACCGTACACTTTATGACCTGAGAAACTCATCAAATCAATCTTCATCTCTTCAAGATTGATTTTTACTTTACCAACAGACTGTGCGCCATCAACATGGAAAACCACACCGGCTTCACGAGTGATTTCACCAATGGCCGCCACATCTGTGATCGTACCAAGCTCATTGTTTACCATCATGAGCGATACCAAAATTGTATCCTCACGTAGGGCTGCTTTTACCTGCTCTGGCAAGATAAGACCTGTGCTTGGTTGCGGCTCGAGATACGTAATTTCAAAACCTTCTTGCTCAAGCTTACGGCACGTATCTAGCACGGCTTTGTGTTCAATTTTGCTGGTGATGATGTGTTTACCACGAGACTGATAAAAGTGAGCTGCGCCTTTAATGGCTAGGTTGTCAGATTCAGTTGCACCAGAAGTAAAGACGATTTCGCGTGGATCAGCGTTGATGACTTCAGCCACTTGTCCGCGAGCAGTTTCTACGGCTTCTTCTGCTTGCCAGCCATAGCCGTGAGAGCGCGAGGCTGGATTACCAAAGATGCCATCTACTGTCAGATATTCGCTCATCTTAGCCGCTACTGATTTTGCAACTGGTGTGGTGGCGGCATAATCTAAGTATATAAGGTTGTTATGTTGGCTCATGCTGGGTTTGCCTCGCTGTTCGATAGGGTAATAGTATTGATGTCTTTTATGGAAATATCTTTTGTAGAGGTGTGCTGACGTTCTGATACTGACTGCACATTTTCCATATCTAATAATTGCGCTAATGTTATATTTTTCAAGTACTGTTCAATATGATTTGATAGTGCACACCACAGGTCATGGGTCAGGCACATTGTACCACCTTGACAGTCGCCGCGTCCTTCACACTGCATCGCATTAACGGATTCATCGACAGCAGATATGATGCTCATCACATCTATCTCGTTCAATGGCTTGGCTAGGTTATAACCACCAGCTGCACCGCGAATACTGGTCACAAGGCCACGTTTGCGTAGCTTGGAGAATAACTGTTCAAGGTAGGAGATAGAAATTGACTGCCGTTTAGCGATATCAGATAGAGATACTGCGCTCTCTTGTTGATTGGTCTGTAATGCCAAGTCTAGTAAAGCAGTAACGGCATATCTGCCTCGAGTAGTTAAACGCATGTGTTATCTCCAAACTTTTAGGTCATTTTTATTTAATAACGATCTTGGAAAGGGATAGATACAGTCAATAATAGATCAATATAAAAGCTGTCAATCATATCCGTTCAAGTTGTGTCTTATCGTTATTAAACAACAGATGGTTAACCCGATGTGTGCAACGATTAAGTCAATTATACTTAATCCTGAGTAATTTGGTCAAGATTAAAGTGTGATTAAATGGTTAATCGAGCTTATCGCTATGATTGATAAAAACAATGGTGGTTAAGAAGGGGGGATAAATGGGAAAACAGGTGGGATGTGATATATAAACGACAGATGTAGGGGCGCTGAATACAAATTATAGTTATATGGTGTGACTCATATACTGTGATCCATATGAATAGTCACTAAGCGTGCAACACCTATGGTAAATGTCACACACTTATCTATGACTGGTAGCACCGTTAAATAAAACCAAATCTAGCACCAATTAATTCATTAAGAGGGCTATGATCGAGACTACCGCGACGACCAATGCCACTACGGTCACAATCATAAAGGTCTTTTGCTTACTCTGTAGCTCTTTAACTGTGGTTTCAAGTTCGCGGTTCTTGATGGTTAATGTGTTGATTTGGGCCTGCTGTTCTTTGATACGCTCTTTATAATGGTCTTTCTTTTCCGCCATTTCAGCATCAGATGGCTTGGTTTTACCTTTACCACCTTTGATTTTTCTGATCAGACCCTGAATCAGGCTACCAAGACCAAGCTGCATGATAAATTGTTTGACCAGCTGTACTTGAACAGATTCACCGCGCATCTGTAATTTTTCGGTCGTCTCTCTATCGTGAGTGGTGATGGCATTAATCACTTGAATGCTATAAGCATTGATAACGACATCAGGTTCGCTACGACCAACAGGCAACTCGGCATCCAAGAGTACACCTTTGGTACTAAAGGTGGCAAAAACCTCAACATGAGGCAAATATAAGCGCAACGCTACGACCGTACCTTGCTTGGCAAGTGGATAAGCGGCTTTACGTAGTTCAGGATCCAAACGTAACAATAGTGTCAGCGCCGACTCGATGAACACCAGAATAATATTAAGAAGAGAGTGAGACAACGTAGAACGCTTCATGTAAATAATCCATTTTTTTTATTTAGCAAATCAAAGTTATGTAATAAACTTAAGTTTATTTTTACCCGAAATTTGCAGTGGTATTTTGCTTATAGTAACGCCTTTATAATAAAAAGTAACGCTAGTTTCTGTCAGTGGTAAAATTATTACAGTACAATCTAGCAGTTGATAAAGACATTAAAATTTATGACTGGTAATGCACAGACACCAACTGACAACTGTTTTAAAGAGTAAACAAATAAGCTGATTCATTGTTTGAATGAGGACAGTTTATCTGTATATAGGTTGCAGATGTTTTGCGTAACATTGGGTGTCAAATAAAACATTGGGTGTCAAATAAGTAGTTGATGGCACAAAAAGATGTAAAATCGCTTGCACTCCTTATGCTGCCTTGATATAAAGACGATAACAAAGCGAAACCTGTTAATACGCCAGTCAGGTAGTTTTTATTGCGTAAGTACCACGAGAGCGTTACAATGCTTGGCGTGAGCGTTTATTACCCCCTTAAACTTGAAGGAAATTTTATGAATAAGTCAGAATTAATTGATAGCATCGCAGACAAAAGTGGTCTAAATAAGACTCAAGCTGGTGATGCTTTGAATGCTGTTATGGAAAGTGTTGGCGAAGCTTTAGAAGCTGGCGATAGCATCTCTTTGGTTGGTTTCGGTACTTTTAGCGTAAAAGACCGCAAAGCACGTACTGGCCGTAACCCTAAGACTGGTGAAGAGCTAAGCATCCCTGCAAGCAAAGTACCAAGCTTCAAAGCTGGTAAAAACCTAAAAGAGCGTTTGAACTAAGCCGCTCTATGGTAGATGGTCGCTTTGGCTAATGTCATAAGCTAAGCACTGAAAAAGCACCTAAATATTAGGTGCTTTTTTTGTCGCTATAGTTTATCTCATACAACGTGAATATTTTGAGTATATACGAAAAATCACGTATCATAGGGCGCGCGATACGCGATAGATGCGTTGTTTAAATAAGGTATTGTCACTGAACCTTGTTTTCCCTAATAAAATGTACACGTTCTTCCTCTTACCATTGCCGGCTTAAATAGCATTGATATTAGCAGGTCGCACTCGACAGCTCCTAACAGTATTACAATGGTTTTTCATCAATATAGGTTAATAAAGCAGAGATAACTATGGATAAATTGCGCGATTTCTTAAAAAGCTGGCCAGGTCGCATTTTATTGATTTTATGCCTATCGCCACTGGCTCTATTGGGTGTCGAAAGCTATTTTGGCGGCGGGGTTGATCCCAACCAAATCGCTCAGGTGGGTGAGGCAAGCGTAGGGTTGTCCGAGTATCAGACTGCCGTCAATAACCGTCGTAGCGAAATACTAGAGCAAGTTGATGATGCCAGTTTATTGAATGAAGATGTACTGCACGAGCAGGTACTAAAAGGTCTGATTGATCGTACATTACTAGAGCAGCAAGCAGGTAAGCTTGGTATGACAGTCTCTGATGACACGATCAATCGTTTGCTGCGTGAAGAAGAAATATTCAAAGATGCTGATGGAAACTTTTCTAACGATCAGTTTGCAAACTTTTTGCGTCAGCGTGGCATGACCAAAAATCAGCTGTTTGCAGAGTTTCGCAATCAGTTAAGCTTGGATCAGTTGAATGCGAGCATCGTTGGTACAGCCATCTATCCAATGCAGGCAGTTAGCCAATTGATCGACTTGCAACTAGAATCACGCAACGTCTGGGTACATCGTTTTGATTGGCAGGACTATGCTGATCAGGTCAAACTGAGCAAAAATGATATTCAAGCATATTATGATGCCAATAAAGACACCCTAAAAAGCGCGGCAATGGTCAACTTGGCTTATATTCAGCTTAGCCCGCAGACCATCAAAGTCGATGATGTGACAACAGAAGAGTTGCAGCAGCAGTACGAAGCGTATAAGCAAAGTCTGGCTGCTGATGATGAGCGTAGAGTGAGTCAAATACTGTTAACAGGTGATGATGCTAAGGCAAGAGCAGATAAAGTTAAAGCTCGCTTGGCTAAAGGCGAGTCTTTTGCTGCTGTGGCCAAAGCAGAATCGGATGATCCTTCAGGAGAAACGGGTGGTGACATTGGTCGCTTTAATCCGTCAGTATTTGGTGGTGACGCCGATGCTGTTGAAAAAGCACTAGAAGGCTTGAGCGTTGGAGATGTGACAGCCCCTATCAAGACCAGCTTTGGCTATCAGATATTCACAGTCACCGAAGATAATGGCAAAAAGATTCCAAGTCTCGATAGTATGCGTGCTGAGCTGACGGCTAAGGCAAAAGAGTACAAGCGTCAAGAAATCTACGCGGATAAAGTAACCTCGATTAATGATTTGGCAGCAGATGGCTTTAGTATCGAAGATATTGCGCAACAAGAGAATGTCACGCTAAAACGTATCAAAGATTATCGTAAAGAAAATAACAAATCAGTATTATCGCAACCAGCAGTGATCAAACAGGCCTTTGACGAATTTACGATTCAAGATCAGGCCGTGACGGCAGGTATAGAAGTTGGTAACGGTACGGTATGGGTACAACCAAGCAACTATCGTCCTACGACCACACTGAGCTTATCTAGTGCAACGCCAAGAATCACTCAGATATTGCGTCAGCAAAAAGCCACAGCCTTGGCGCTAAAAGAAGCGAAATCTGTCGCTGCTGGTATCAAAACGCCAGCTGATATTGCTAAGCAGTCAGTAAGTTTGCAATCTTTGGGTGAGATCAATCGTCAGACGACGTTACTCACGGATAAAGAGCGTGGATTGGCCTTTAGCAAGCAAGCTGCCAATGATGGCGTAGTCGCGCTCGCTAGTGAGACTGAAGCAGGTGCAACGCTATTGGTTGGTGATCGCATCAAGACTGAGCAGCAGTCACCACTATCTGATATGCAAAGAGCGCAAACGGCCAGCATCATTCGTGACAATTTAGGTCAAGATCAGCTGCAAGACTACTTAGATTATCTACGTATGGTCTATCAAGTTGAGATTAACGAAGCTAACATGGCAAATGCACAAGGGCGCTAAGCGTTCGCTGTATGGTTACTCTTAATTATTAAACGCAAAAAAGCCACTGTGGCGATACAGTGGCTTTTTTTATTGGGTAATACTTTAACTGTAGTGACCACGAATACGATAGAAGCTGAAAATTAGTTGCAGTAACAAATACAATTGCTGCGACTAGGGCGTGTTGAACATTCGCAAATAGGCACTGCTGATCG
>CENM01039748.1_pt1 | contig 25430 bp, 22 predicted proteins | sample 530261 | NCBI WGS metagenome assembly CENM01 (sample SAMEA2619854, study PRJEB7988) | marine metagenome | biome: marine biome (ENVO:00000447); feature: deep chlorophyll maximum layer (ENVO:xxxxxxxx); material: "saline water (ENVO:00002010), including plankton (ENVO:xxxxxxxx)" | depth 80 m
GATCAGCAGTGCCTATTTGCGAATGTTCAACACGCCCTAATATTGAGCACTTAAAATCCTCTTAATTTATCTAGATTTAATGCCTAATGTTGTGTTTAGCTTTGGTATAAATGCCAAGCCAGATACAACATCAGCAGTCCTACCAACGCATCGAGTATGTTCCAAGCTTTTGGCTTCGCAAATAGAGGTCTGAGCAATCGTGCACCGTAACCTAGGGCAAAGAAGAAAAAGAATGACGCGCTAATTGCCCCAATGGCAAAGGTAAGTTTGCTAGCAGCGCCTGTTGAAACCATCCCAACGAGCACCAATGTATCTAAGTAGACATGTGGATTTAGCCACGTAAAGCCAAAGCAGAGCAGCAGCGCTTTTTTTAAGCTACTCACCACTTGTCCTTCGACCGTCAGCGCATGAGATACGCGTACGCTGGCATACAAACTCTGTAAGCCGTAGCCTAATAAAAATAAAATGCCTGCTATTTTTGCGATATCTATCACATGCGGATAGCGTGCGGTGACCGCACCAAATCCACCAACGCCCGCTGATATCAAGAGCGCGTCGCTCACCGCGCAAAACAGGCAAACAAAAAATATGTGCTCACGTTTGAGACCTTGTTTGAGTACAAAGGCATTTTGAGAACCAATGGCGATGATGAGCGATAACCCAAGCAAAAAACCAGAGAGATAATCGGAAGTATTCATAACAAGGCGCTTAACATTTAGGAAGTGAGCGGAGAGAGTAGGAATGTTGACACTTTGCGTACTGGCAGGTCAGCAAAAACCTGTTAAGATACGCTATTGAATGAACGTATGCAATACGAGCACAACGTGTGTGTACTGGATGAGGGGCAGAGCAAGTCATGGTAGTCAGTTTGACAAGAATGCTAAAGTCATTTGGGCAAGCGCAAGATGACCTACCAACGCTAGCTGCCAAAAATGCGCAGGAAATAGGTGCCAGTCAGCACATGGATAATGATATTAATCATGGGGATATCGATCATACGAATGGCAGTACTCAAGCAGATCGCCAGCGTCCGCCACTCACAGCGCCTGAGCGGGTAGACCGTATACGTGATGCATTGGCGCAAGTAAATGATATTCACTCATCAACCCCGCTGACTGATCGCTATTTGTCCAATCGCGCCCAAATGCAACCGACCAATAGACCACCTTTTGACCCCGATACTTTATGGTATCTCAAACATGGACGTTGTCCGATTATGACTGAGCTTGTTGATGTGGTCGACGAGGCCACCCTAAATGCGATGCCTATCGAAGCCGTTGCGATATTAGATCGTATCAATGGCAAGCTAAAACGCTATCGTGAGTGGAGTAGTGAGCTAAACGAGCAACAGCAGCAGCAACATAATGAGCGACAATTTGTCATTGATAAGCTGGTGTCCGAGAGCATCCCTGAAGCGCTACATCATTATGAGCAGTTGCAGCGCTTTAGTCCGCATCGCACCAAAAACAATATGGTTCAGGGAAAAATGACCGCAGGTGATATGTTGACCGATTTGTTTTTAGAAATTGATTATGAGCTTGATGAGCTATTGGATGAGCTGCATCAAACCGTTTTAAATCGTCTTGCCTCAACCCATCGTTACGTCAAGAGCCGCACGCAAAGCTAGCGTATTTTATAAAATAAAAGATTATCCAAAAACATAACAGGCTCAATGTATAACAATATAAGGCTTTCATAGAGCCTTATTTTTTTGTTTAATAAAAGCAGTGCTAAGCAATAAAGTTGACGACACTAAAACCGCCTAGCTTAAAATACTGATTAAAATAACAAGAAATTTGCCAAACTATTCTGTCAAATAATAAGGAAAACCCGATGACTCAAGTGACTGCTATGTTAGTGATGTTTGTATTATACGGAGTGCTGCCAGCCGCTGGGTTATATCTGGGGTATCGTGGTATTAAGAAAGTTACCGCGCCCAAAATGCTGGAATATACTGCCATGCCGCAACTGGGCTATATACCAGAGAAAAGCCTACCCGTTGAAGTCAAAACAGCACTTGAGCAAATCAATCGAAAAGGCAAAAAACTCCGCTTGATCTATGGTGATACCAATAATGACGGTAAAATTGATGATAAAGACACCATTAATGAAACTTATATTATGATCCAAAATCTGATGGACCGACACATTCCGCAAGCTGTGGCCGATTATCGCCGCTTGTATGATCTAGATGTGACAGAGGGGGCGCGTGCTGATACCACCAAAATCAAACATTCAGACGTCACTGGTAAACAAGCATTGTTAGAAGTGCTTAAGACGATCAATACCCAGTTTGACGATTTACTCAATGCCTCATACCATCAAGATGGCCAAAAACTGCTCGCGACCAATCGCTATCTGCAAGCGCGTTTTGATCATCCAAATATGGATTCAACAATGCAGCCGCTGAGTAATCTCAGTAAGGAAACAGAGGCTATTGAGTCACCTACTTTGAGTAGCGCGAATGTGAAAAATCCAGTAGCAGAAGATATTAAACGCTAAATGCCAACGATAAGTAGTCATACATAGAATTGAGTGATGAGTAGCGAGCAGTTATGAGTATATTAATAGGCATCGGTATTGTAACGACCGTCACGACTTTTTATCTAGGTAGAAAAGGCTGGCATGCATTGCACAAAGCGGTCGGTATTACTCCAGGTGTGCTTATATATCAAGATGATCATGCGCCATTGTCACTGGCTACGTTAAGTTGGGAACAGCTTAACTTGAATAAAAAGCACTTAAAAAGCTTGTCAGATCAGCAGCTACGGCAATTAAAGCGTATCGATCAAAAAGTGAGTAGCTATCAAGCTTATCAGGCAGCATTACAAGCTCAACATAAAACACCTGCTATAACAGAAGCACAGTTTGTTTTGAATAAAATGTTGCAAACTCGGCTACCTGAAATGCTAGCCACTCACTACCAATTAACAAATATAAATGTCACTAATGAGAATAGTGAAAAGAGGTTAGAGGCTAGTGAGTTATTGCAAAGTGTTTTAGATAACATCGAACAGCGTTTGGATAGACTACTGGCACAAATGGACGAGGAGCAGCTAAAAGAGCTGCGAGTCATGAAGCATTATATTAATAGCCACGACAGCTGAGCCGTTATTTTTATACTAAGTAACTGTGAGGCCTGTAAAAAAGACATAAAAAAAGCGGTCAATGATGCATAGTCATTGACCGCTTTTTTATGTTTATTCTAAATCTATCAAAAACTTAGAATAATGTTAAATCAATTGAATTAGCGCTTATCATTGCGGTCACGACTATTACGCGTGCCGCGGCTGACAGGGCTAGCACTGCTTTTAGGCTTCGCGCTGCTGTTGCGATTGTCATTACGAGTGTCCGTGCGACGTGCTTTAAGCGGCTTGTTTCTGATACGCTCTTGCTTTTTTTTAGCCGCACCATGTAGACCTGTGCCATAACGTGGGCGTAAGCTCACCAAATCGGTCAATGTATTGATCTCTTTTTTATCGAGTTCTAAGAAACGACCTGTACGTAACTCTTTTGGCAAGGCAATCGTACCGTAACGTGTACGCAATAGGCGGCTAACTTTCAGACCTTGTGACTCAAACAAGCGGCGTACTTCACGGTTACGACCTTCTTTGAGCTGAACGTGATACCACTTATTAACCCCTTCACCGCCGCCTTCTTTGATGTCGTCAAACTGCGCCATGCCGTCTTCTAACATGACACCAGCAGTCAAGTTGCGGGCGATATCAGGAGTGACTTCACCCAACACACGAACGGCATATTCACGCGTCACTTCGCTAGAGGGATGCATCAGGCGATGCGCCATCTCACCATCATTGGTAAATAGTAGTAAGCCAGTTGAATTGATATCCAAACGTCCAACCATGACCCAACGATCATGAGTGAGCTTTGGCAAGCGCTCAAACACAGTCGGACGACCTTCTGGATCTTTGGCTGAGCAGACTTCGCCTTCTGGCTTGTAATAAGCGATCACTCGGCGACGCTTTTCATTTTCGGTGGTATATTTGATCTGACGACCATCCACACGTATTTCATCGCCTGGTGTGACACGGTCACCAATCGTTGCTGGACCGTTATTAACAGATACGCGACCTGCTTTAATCACTTCTTCCATTTGGCGACGTGAACCAAGGCCCATACGGGCGAGTGCTTTTTGCAATTTTTCGTCTTTCATCTTAATGTCCTTGAGTCGGTGGGTTTACATTTCTCAATGTATAATGATTCACAATTGTTTATACTAGATTATAAATGATAATAGGTAAGAAAATGCATTATTTGCTGTGAGCAGCATTATACTAGTAAAAGACTGCTTATACTGTATTTTTTGACTTATACACCTCGCAACTGTACTCAAGCCAATTTGAACAAAATCTTGCATATTTTTACTAAGAATGTTTAACAGCTTTTAGGTAGTCGTACATATGCAGCAACATAGCAGTGTAAGAATTTAGTATAAATTCAATGAATTATTAATATACGTAATATATTTAGTTGTAATTGATAAAAAGAATTTATATGCTACATGGAGTGATTAGTTTAAAAATAGCTTTTTGTATCAATCAATAAGAACATTACTGTATAACAGATAACTTATGTTATGATGCCGATTATTTTTGTGGAAGATGTAAAAAAATAACATCGATACAAATTTATTAATACAAAACTGTTTTTAGTCGTTTTATGTGATTGCAGTAATAGAAGAGGCTTTTTGATATGAGACAGACAACTAAGTTGTTGAGTGCAGCGTGTTTGTTAGCTAGTAGTATGCTCTATGGATGTGCTACTACAACCATCAATTCTGGGCTTCAAGCTGGTCAGTTACCGCCCAGTGGATCTTTTATTGCAGAGAATGGCATAGAATTTAATGTTCAGCCCTTAAATTTAGCAACATTACCACCGAAAAAAACGATCACACCAAGTAGTGATTTAATACGTTTGATTAATACGTCTGGTCAAGTGGACTATCGTATTGCTAAAGGAGATATTTTAGGTATTACGTTGGTAGGTTATCCTGATATAGCGCCTCCTTTGACCAATAGTAGTAACGCATCCAATCCATATGCATCTGGTTTTCCTATAGATCAGCAAGGGTTTATCCAGTTCCCACTTATTGGTCGTATCAAAGCTAGCGGTATGAGTGTGCCACAATTTACAGCGAACTTACAAAGTCGTCTTCAGCGTTATCTCAAGTATCCAGATCCGCAAGTGAAAATCATTAATTATCGTGGTAACAAGTTTTTTATCGATGGCGAAGTGAAGCAGCCCGGTGAGTTCCCTATTGCTGATGTGCCCGTTTCTCTGTATGGGGCAATTTCTATGGCAGGTGGTGTAACGACTACAGGTGATTCGAACAATGTTGTGCTGAACCGTAGAGGCACAAGCTATAATATAGGGCTACAGACGTTACGACAGATGGGTGCTTCTGCCAACCAAATTTATTTGCAAGATGGTGACTCTATCCATGTCAATAGCCAAGAACGTAATAAGGTATATGTGTTGGGAGAGTTTGGACAAGTGGAGCCAGTACCCATCTTAGAGCAAGGCATCAGCTTGGCACAAGTTTTAGGGGAGTCCAAAGGTCTCAATTCTAATACTGCAAATGCGGCCAAGATATACGTCGTTCGTGACAATCTCAATACAAGAGCAACTGATATTTATTATGTAGATATGCAAACGGTTACTAGCTTTGCACTTGCTAATCGTTTTGAGATGTATCCTAATGATATTGTCTATGTTGACCCGACTGGTCTTACACGCTGGAATCGTGTTATTAGCGCCTTACTACCTTCCACTACAGCGTTTAGATCTCTTTCAACTCTATAGGTAATGATAATCATGGCGTTTAATAATATTTTGGTCGTTTGTGTTGGTAACATTTGCCGCAGCCCGATGGCAGAAGCTTTGTTAAAAAAGCGTTATCCTAACAAAGTAATTGACTCTGCAGGCGTCGGCGCTTTAATTGGCCATCCTGCAGATTCATCTGCCCTCAAAATTATGTCTGAACAGCAGATAGATATTACAGACCATATAGCCAAACAAATCGACGAAAAATTAGCAAAAAAAGCTGACCTTATTTTTACCATGTCAGATAGTCAGACTAAATGGATTGAGGAACGTTGGCCATTTTGCCGTGGTAAAACATTTAAGCTTGGTCACTGGCAAAATAAAGATATTGCTGACCCATATAAGCATGAAATGAGCGCTTTTGAGACAGCATATCAAGATATTGTTGATGGTCTCGATCAGTGGGCCGATAAAATTAACTAAGTAATGCTTATCCGACGAACAAGCTGAAGTGGTAGACCTATAGTTATGAGTACAGATTCGAAAAATTTATCAAACCCTGTTTCGAAAGAAGATAATGATGACATTGATCTTATGGCGCTGCTATTTGCCATTTTGCGTGGTTGGAAAATCATCGTATTTTTTGCTGTGTTAGGCCTGATAATTGGGGTTTTGTATAGTAGATATGTCAACCCTACCTTTAAGTCAGATGCACTTATTCAAATTGAAGAGAACTCCAAAGGAGTTGCAGCACTAGGGGCTGATATTTCTGAGTTAGTTGGGTCGGAAGTTAGTAAAGCCCAAGCAGAGGCAGAGCTGATAAGGTCACGTATGATTTTAGAGCCTGTTGTCAGTTTATTGCATTTACGTATTCGCCTATCTGACCCTAATATTGGAACTTTAGATAGAATAAAAAGTGATAGTACTGCGACTCAAATAAATAAACCTGAAGGTGTGTCGCTTAAAACTAAAGATGGTGAAGTAGAAATTAGTCAGTTTAATGTATCTCAAGAGTATTTAAATCAATCATTTAGCTTGATACGCTCAGAGACTGGATTTGTCTTAAGTAACGGCTTTGAAGATTTTAAAGGTGAGATTGGCCAGCCCCAGCAGTTTAGAGGCACAGATGGTCAAATTCAAATCACAGTAAATAATTTACCTGCCGATGGTTATTTAATCAATCTTACTAAGCAGTCTCTTCAAATGACGACAGAGCGGTTAAATAGTGCTTTATCTGTGGTTGAAAAAGGCAAGCAAACAGGTATTATTCAGCTGTCTATGACCGGAGACAATCAGCAACAAACCAGTTTGATCCTAAAACAAATCGTTTTGTCTTATATTGATCAAAATCAGTCTCGTGGCTCTGAAGAAACCACTAAAACCATCAGCTTTATGGAAACTCAAATCCCGACCCTAAAGAAAAGGTTGGAGGATTCTGAAGCAATATTCAATGAATTCCGTAAAAAATACGGTACTATTGATGTGGCGAAAGAAGCCGAATTGCTCTTAACCGAAAGCTCGCAAATCGAGCTACAGCTCAATGAGCTAAAATTGAAAAAAGCGGATCTCACTACTTATTATACGGAAGAGCATCCATTAGTCATTCAAATTAATGATCAACTTGCGGTACTTAATGCTAGAAGACAAGAAATAGATAACACTATTGCAGGATTACCTGAGATACAAAGAGAGTTTTTACAACTATCAGCTGATACGACGATCAACAGAGAGATCTATCTCACGCTACTCAAAAACTATGAACAGTTAAAGATCGTCAAAGCTGGTCAAATTGGTTTCGCTCGTATCATTGATTTACCAATCAGTACCCACCGAGCGATCGCGCCAAAGAAACTACAAATTATCATATTGGCGATGTTGTTAGGGGCGATGCTTGGAACAATGCTCGTACTCCTGAAAAACATGCTTAGAAATGTGGTTAAAGACCCTGAACGTATCGAAGCAAAAACGGGTGTACCTGTGGTCGCAACGATTCCTCGTTCACCTCTACTGACCAGATTACGTAAAGATAAGAAAGTGCCTAATCGTTTGCTGGCCTATGCTGATAGTAACAGCTTGAGTTATGAAGCCATCAAAAGCCTAAGAACGAGCCTGATGTTCGGTATGACGACACCAGAGCAAGGGGGCCAAAGGGCGAAAGTTATACTTATCACTGGTGAGAGCCCTGGCGTTGGTAAATCATTTATCTCGGCCAATCTAACGGAAGTTTTTGCTCAGTTAGACAAGAAGGTGCTGATTATGGACGCAGATATGCGCTTGGGTGAGCTGCATAAAATATTTGGTATGACCCAATATAACGGTTTGGCCGACTATCTATCGCAAGATAAATTATCACAAAATATGACTGATTTTGCGCAGAATAACGCCCAAGTCCCAGAAGCTATCACCACCCAAAAGATCAGTAATCTAGCGAGCTTTATCCATCCGACCAATATAGATAATATTGATTTTATGCCAAGAGGTGAGCATCCACGCAATCCTGCATCGCTGTTGTCTGATAGCAGGCTCAATAACCTAATGACAGAGTTGAGTCTACATTATGACTATATCATTATTGATTCACCGCCGATCCTCGCAGCTTCCGATGCAATGATACTGGCGCAATATGCTAATAAAGTATTGATGGTAACTAGATACGATAACTCAATTGAGGGACAGCTGGTCTATGCGGTCAATCAAATGAATAAGGCAAATATAGAGGTAGATGGAATTATCTTAAATGACGTACAGCAGGGTATCATGAGCAAATACAGCTATCATTATAGTTATGCCTATGGTAACAACCAGTAGTATGCTATTAACTAACTTAGTTCTTAAAAATGATATGGACTGAATAGACAATCCATATGGTTGAAAAGTCTTTACATAGTGTCAAACGTAAGCCGAAGCTTATAGGTGGAAATGTGTTGCAATCTATCGCTCAGTACCTGTTGTCGCTGCCAAGATATATCAAGCGTCTGATTTTGATTAGCGCAGACTTTATAATGGCTATTGCTTGTTTGCTGTTGTCACTATTACTGCGTTATGGTTACGTCGAGCTTCATGTTAGTTGGTGGGCATTGGGTCTCTATGCATTGATACCTGTGGTCAGTCTGTATTTCATAGGGTTCTATCATAGTGTATCTAGAGGGTTCCTTGATACAGTCATGAGCGGTGTGTTGCAACTATTCGTTGTATTAATCGTGTTCTATGAGCTGATTATTTATTTTGATCTATTGCCACAGATACCTCGATCGACTCCAATTTTGTTTTTGTTTTTTCTTTATATTTGGCTGTGGAACAGTCGCTTGACAATCAAAGAGCTATTGAAAGGATGGCAAGGTAAGCGTTTTGATAGTAGGCTTATAGGTTATGATAATATTTTGATTTATGGTGCAGGTGAAGCAGGGCAGGAGTTGCTGAAAGGTTTGAGTAACTCACATAAATATAGTGTGGTTGCTTTTGTTGATGATGATCGTCAGCTAACAGGTGCCCATATTATGGGGAAAAAGATTTACCATACTGATAACTTATTGGATATCGTAAATACCCTTGATATTGCCCAAGTGTTTTTGGCAGTACCCTCTATTAGCCGTGCCCGCAAGCGCAAAATTATTGAGAAGCTTTCACATATCTCTATTAAGATAAAAGAGCTACCCAGTCTACAAGAATTGGCTGACGAAAAAGTCACTGTTAGCCATATGCGCAAGATCGATATATTAGACGTATTAGATCGCCAAACTGTAGACCCAGACGAAGAGTTGCTGAAGAAAAATATCGCTCATAAATCTGTCTTGGTAACAGGGGCTGGTGGCTCTATCGGTAGTGAGTTGTGCCGTCAAATCATCAAAAATAAACCAACTTGTCTGGTGTTATACGAGCTGTCAGAGTTTGCCCTTTATAGTATTCATCAAGAGCTTTTGGCAAAACAGGCTAGTAGTAATGAATATCAGGACATTCAAATCGTATCCATTATTGGCAATGTGACTGATGAGCATAACCTTATGAGGATATTTCAGACTTATCATGTACAAACAGTCTACCATGCAGCAGCATATAAACATGTGCCTATGGTCGAGCACAATCCGTTTCAAGGGGTTATTAACAATAGTCGCGGTACTTACCATTGTGCGCGTGCTGCTATTCGATCAGATGTAGAAACTTTTGTTTTGATATCTACTGACAAAGCTGTTAGACCTACTAATGTGATGGGTGCCACAAAGCGTTTAGCTGAGCTTGTGTGTCAGGCATTAAGTTATGAAGCCAATTCAATCAAGCCAGGTAGCAAAACCTGTATTAGTATGGTTAGATTCGGCAATGTGCTAGGCTCATCAGGATCTGTGGTGCCTGTTTTTACCAAACAAATCGAACAAGGTTTACCTATCACTGTCACCCATCCTGATGTCACGCGCTATTTTATGACTATCCCAGAGGCTGCTAATCTAGTAATACAGGCAGGTGCTATGGCGCAAGGTGGTGAGGTTTTTGTTCTTAACATGGGAGAGCCAGTAAAGATTGTCGATCTGGCTCAGCGCATGATTCATCTAAGTGGTCACGAAGTTAAAGACGATAAGCATCCTAATGGTGATATCGAAATTGTCTTTACAGGTCTTCGTTCTGGTGAAAAACTGTATGAAGAGCTCATAATTGGTGATGACAATGTGGAAGAAACTGCTCACCCACTTATCATGCAAGCGATGGAGCATAGGTTTTCTTTAACAGATCTTGAGCAGGTATTAGAGAAGTTACCAGAAAAATCTCAATTATACGACGTTGTATGGTTAAAGTTGCAGTTCAAACATTTTGTAGATGGATATAAAGAAGACACTACAGTTCACTCCTAATTTGGAAAACATTCATTGATAAGGTTGGTTGATAGATACTATGTTAAATATTGATAATATTAAAATTGCCGTCATCGGTCTCGGCTATGTGGGTCTACCATTAGCGGTCGAGTTTGGTAAGCATCTTCCCGTCGTTGGTTTTGATATAAATGCTAAGCGAGTACAAGAACTCAGAGAAGGCTTTGATGGCACGCTTGAAGTTGATAGCGAGGCTCTAAAGGCAGCTAAATCATTAACTTTCACCACTCAATTGAGCGAAATTGCTGGCTGCAATTTTTATATTGTGACAGTACCGACACCAATTGATGAAAATAACGCACCAGATCTTACTCCTTTAGAAAGTGCCTCTGAAGCAGTAGGAAAGGTCATTAAAGCTGACGATATCGTAGTTTATGAATCTACTGTCTACCCTGGGGCAACAGAAGAAGTCTGTATTCCAATCATAGAAAAAGCATCTGGCCTAACCTTTAATCAAGATTTTTATGTTGGTTATAGCCCAGAACGTATCAATCCAGGTGATAAAGTAAACACCTTAACTAAAATTACTAAAATTACTTCAGGCTCGACACCAGAGGCAGCTGATTTAATTGATAGTCTATACTCTTCCATTATTACCGCTGGCACTTATCGAGCAAACTCAATTAAAGTCGCTGAAGCTGCTAAGGTTATCGAAAATACACAGCGTGACTTAAATATCGCTATCGTTAATGAGTTTGCTAAGATCTTTAATATCATTGGTATAGATACACAAGCGGTATTGGATGCAGCGGGTAGTAAATGGAATTTCCTTAAGTTTAAGCCAGGTTTGGTTGGTGGGCATTGTATTAGTGTGGATCCCTATTATTTGACTCATAAAGCTCAAGAGGTTGGTTACCGTCCAGAAGTTATCCTTGCCGGCAGACGTATCAATGATGGTATGGGTCAATATGTGGCTACACAAATGGTCAAAAAACTGGCGCGTAATAAAATACATATTGATGAAGCTAAAGTACTTGTGCTTGGATTTACTTTTAAAGGTGACTGTCCTGATATCCGTAATACTAAGATTATCGATATTATCAAAGAATTAAAAAGCTTTAATATCAATGTTGATGTTTATGACGATTGGGCTGATAAGCAAGAAGTATACGAGCATTACGGCATTGAGTTGATCGATGATTTGCATAAAGGCTATTACGATGGTGTCGTGGTTGCCGTTGATCACAGTAAGTACAAGCAGATGGGCGTAGAGGCTATTAGAGCGCTTGCTAAATCAAACCATGTTGTTTACGACGTCAAGCATGTATTCCAAGAAGGCGAAACAGATATTCGTTTATAAAAACTTAAGGATAATAGAATGAAAAAATTTGCACTGATTGGCGCTGCTGGTTATATCGCTCCACGTCATATGAAAGCCATTAAAGAGACTGGTAATGAGCTATCTGTCGCCTATGATATCAATGATTCTGTCGGTATTATCGATAGTATCTCACCTAGTAGTGAGTTCTTCACCGAGTTTGAACGCTTTAGCGATTATTGTTATAAATTAAAACGTGATAACAATCAGAAGATTGATATCGTTTCAATTTGCTCACCAAACTACCTGCATCATTCTCATATTGCCGCAGGTCTTAGAATGGGTGCTGATGTTATTTGTGAAAAACCTTTAGTGCCAACAGAAAGTGTACTTGATGAGTTAATTGAGGTTGAAAAAGAAACAGGTCACAAGGTTTATAATATTCTTCAATTGCGTCACCACGATGCTATTTTAAAGTTGAAAGATAAAATTGCTGCTGCCAATCGTGAAGAGAAATATGAAGTCGAATTAACTTATATTACATCACGCGGCAAGTGGTATCTTGAGAGTTGGAAAGGTGACCTAAATAAATCATTCGGTATCGCAACCAATATCGGTGTACATTTTTTTGATATGTTGCACTTTATATTTGGTGATCTCGTAGCTAATGAAGTCTACTATACTGGTGAAACCAAAGCGGGTGGTTACTTAGAGTATGACAAAGCGCGCGTGCGTTGGTTCTTATCTATTGATGCCAATGACCTGCCTGAAAGCGTTAAGGGTAAGCAGCCGACTTATCGTTCTATTGATATAGAAGGTGAAGAGATTGAGTTTTCTGGTGGATTCACAGACTTACATACGATCTCTTATCAAGAAATACTTGCAGGACGTGGTTATGGTTTAGAGGATGCAAGATTTGGCGTCAAAACTGTAGAGTACATTCGTCATGCGAAAGACGTAGTTACAGACGAATCTAAGTTACATCCTTATTTAAGTAAATTTTTATTAGGATAGTAATATGAATAATAATGTGCAAATCCATCCTTCAGCAGTTATTCATACAGACGTTATCATTGAAGATGATGTTTATATAGGTCCCAATTGTATTATCGGCTATCCACCCGAAGATAAAGCTGTATTTCCCAAAACGCCGTATACTGTTCATATAGGTTCAGGTACAAAAATTACTGGAAATGTAACCATTGATGCAGGAACTATTAAAAATACATACATTGGAAAAGATTGTTTTTTGATGAAAGGAGCTTATGTAGCGCATGATGTCGTCATTGAAAATAAAGTCACTTTATCTAGCCATGTTATGCTTGGAGGTCATGTAAAAGTGATGGAAGGCGCTAATCTAGGTATGGGCTGTATTGTTCACCAGCGTCAAAAAATTTGGCATTATTGTATGATAGGTATGGGTGCCATTGTCACTAAAAAACTAGTTATTGAGCCTTTTTCTATATACGTTGGAAATCCAGCAAAGAAAATAGGAACGAATGACAGAGGTCTTGAAAAAAGTGGATTTGATGAAAAAGCAATGACTGCTATACAAGAAGAATTCAACGCAAGCAGGTTATGATTATGCAATTTATAGACTTAGCGGCCCAACAGGCACGTATTAAAGAAAAAATTGATGCTGGTATTCAAAAAGTACTGAGCCACGGTAAGTATATTCTTGGTCCTGAGGTCAGCGAGCTTGAAGAAAAGCTAGTAGAGTATACGGGTGCTAAATATTGTATTACTTGTGCCAATGGTACTGATGCATTACAGATTGCACAAATGGCATTTGGAATAGCTCCTGGTGATGAGGTGATCACGCCAGGGTTTACTTATATTGCGACAGCGGAGACAGTTGCTGTACTAGGCGCTACGCCTATTTATGTGGATATCGATCCACAGACTTACAACTTAGATGTTGAACAGCTTGAGGCTGCCATTACACCGCGTACCAAAGCCATCATCGGTGTTAGCCTGTATGGGCAATGCGCAGACTTTGATGCTATCAATGCTATCGCAGCAAAGTATAATATTCCAGTGATTGAAGATGCTGCTCAAAGCTTTGGTGCTAGCTATAAAGGTAAGAAGTCCTGTAATTTAACGACGGTTGCCTGTACGAGCTTCTTCCCCAGTAAACCATTGGGTTGCTATGGTGATGGTGGTGCTATCTTTACTAATGATGAGGCACTAGCGACCGTGATGCGACAAATTGCGCGTCATGGTCAAGATCGACGCTATCATCACATCAGAGTGGGTGTGAATAGTCGCTTAGATACCTTACAAGCAGCGATACTACTACCTAAGCTTGAAATCCTAGATGATGAAATGCAAGCACGTCAGCGTGTGGCAGAGACGTATAATCAGCTCTTTACTGAAGTGGGCATGACAACGATACCTTTTATCGAAGCACACAATCAGAGTGCTTGGGCGCAATATACTATCCAAGTGGATAGTCGTGACCAGATACAGGCTAAGCTAAAAGAGCAGGGCATCCCGACAGCGGTACATTATCCGATACCATTGAATAAGCAGCCTGCGGTTGCTGACTCTAATGCGATACTACCAGTAGGTGATGCGGTCGCTGAGCGTGTGATGAGCTTGCCGATGCATCCTTATTTAATGCTTGAATCACAAGAGAAGATTGTAAGATCTTTAGGTTAGTGCTACATGATGAAAAGCTTTCTTGAAAAAATTAACAGTAGGCTTGATGCTCAAGGGGGCTTTTTAAAATCAGTATCACTATTAGCAGGTGGAACAGCTTTCGCCCATGTTATTACTATTCTAATACTGCCATTTGTGACACGTCTTTACAGCCCAGAAGACTTTTCTAAACTAGCTGTGTACAGCGGCTTATTAGGAATTTTTTCAGTAATAGCTTGTTTAAGGTATGAAGTGGCTATTCCTTTACCTAAAAATGATAAGATCGCAGAAAGCCTACTGATAATTTCAATATTTAGTAGTATTACTTTTTCGCTGATATTAGCGAGTGTACTTTTATTGTTTCCTTCATATATAAAGCAAATAATAGGTAATGGATATTTCTCACAAATAACTTGGATATTACCTCTAGGGGTGTTAGCTGCAAGTCTATACTCTGCTTTTAAATTTTGGTCTACTAGAATAAAAGACTTTAAATCTATAGCTCAGACCAAAATTCAACAATCGACGTCATCTGGTGTAGCCCAGTTGCTGCTAGGTTGGTTAGGCTATACCTCTATTGGTTTGCTAATGGGCCAGTTGTTATATAGTAGTGCAGGAGTATTTAGTTTAATAAGAAGAAAGAGTCGTCTAAGAAAAGTAAATTATGCTCAGCTAAAGACAACTTTCAAAGAGTACATCCAGTACCCCAAATATTCAGTTGGTGAGGCTTTATTCAATACAGCTGGCGTGCATTTACCCATTTTAATCATAGCTGCTGTAGCGGCACCGAAAGAAGCAGGATATTTGCTTCTAGCTTCCAAAATCATGGTTATACCCATGGTTTTAATAGGAGCTTCAGTTTCTCAAGTATACTATGCCCATGCTAATGAAGCTAAATTCGAAGGTAAACTTGCAGAATTTACGTACGACACGATGCGTAAGTTAGCATTAATTGGAAGCGCTCCGTTATTATTCATAGGTATATTAGCACCCGTTGTGTTCCCGTTAGTATTTGGTTCTGAATGGGAGCGTGCTGGAGTATTGGTTGCTTGGATGACACCTTGGTTTATTATACAGTTTGTTGTATCGCCAGTATCCATGGCTTTACATGTTAGTAATAACCAACGTCTGGCAGTAATATTGCAGTTTATAGGCTTAGCCTTCAAAGTTGCGATCGTGTGGTTAGTCTTTAAGGTTACTGAAATATATATTTCAGAGGCTTATGCAGTCAGCGGTTTTTTGTTTTATTTGATTTATTTGTTTGTACTGAAAAAATCTTTACATTTGAGAAGTGTTCATAAGATTTTTTTTAGTAAAAAACAGATTTTCTTAATGGTAACTGTAGTGAGTATTGCTTTAATTATCTCTGAGATAATTAAGTGGTTATTTGTATAACATTTAGTTTTTGATTTTACATTCTTAACTATATTAATTAACACAAGAAATTTATGTCAAAAAAACTGCAAGCCAAATCTTTTTTCAAAATTATAATGCTAGTTATTAGCTTTAGGTTGTTGCTAGATTATGGGTATATAAAATTTGTCTATCCTCTATTTGAATATAGCGGATTTAACTACGAATTTAACCTTACAAAGCTATTCATATCATGGTTTGTAATCGTCTTAGTTTTTTTAATTGTCTTTTTAAAAAAAAGAAGCGCGTTAATCTATATATATTTCTTGATATACTCAATTACAGTTGTGCCCAATAGTAGCTATTATGCCTTATCAGGAAGCAGTGAACAATCATTTTGGGCAACTACAATAGTATTCACTCTCATATTAATTTTTATACCGGCTCGGAAGAAAAAGTATTCTTACGAGAATGGTCTTAGCCAAAAGAAACGAAACATAATAATAACGATCATAGCAATAATATCATCGGTCAACCTACTATATTTAATATATTCAACTAGGGGGCAGTATGTATTATCTTTTGAGGATGTATATGAGTTTAGAGCAGATAATACTGCGAGTTACTCTGGAATCTTTGGTTACTTAAATAACTGGACTCCAAAGATATTTGTTCCCTTCTTAATTGCTGTAGGTTTTATTCGTAAGAGTAGGATTGTTATTTCATCAAGTATGATGTTTTGTTTGCTTCTATTTGCTTTTACAGGTCATAAATCAATTCTATTGCCAGTTATTCTTTGTGTTTTTCTGAGTTTGGCTTTTAAGTCAGGGTCTGAAGATAGATATTTTGAACGTTTTTCTATCTTATGCTTGTCAGGTTTAATAGCGATTTCGGCTATGGGGGTCGGGTGGTATCTTTGGGATGGAGAGTTATTCCTTGGCTCCATATTATTTAGAAGAGCTTTTTTCGTTCCAGTTTATTTAAACGATATTTATTTTGATATGTTTAGTGATTTATATGATCCTATTTACTGGTCGAATGGGCTTCTGTCTTCTTTTTCTATTTATCCCTATGGCAATGAACCAATCACTAGAATCGTTGGTGCTTATCTAAACTTACCTAATCTAAATGCTAATACTGGTTTTATAGCGTCTGGATTTATGCAGGCTCGATATATAGGTATGGCGCTTTATACGTTTATCCTTATTGTTATTAATATTATGTTGGCCAGGGTATCTAATCGAATCAATCCATTAATGTTTAATGCTATTCTATTGCTACCATTTCTTACGTTATTTAGTAGCTCAGATTTACCTACAACGATGCTTACACATGGATTGTTGATAGCAATTATAATATTGTACCTCTACAGTGGCGTGTTAAAATTTAGTACATCCTCACAAAGGTAATTAAAAATGAGAATTGTTCATTTAACCTCAGTTCATCCAAGATACGATATTCGAATATTTCTTAAGCAATGCTCTTCACTTGCAAGGAAATACCAAACTGCGCTGGTTGTAGCTGATGGTCTTGGTAATGAGGTCAAAGATGATGTATCGATTATTGATGTTGGTAAATTTAAGGGTAGAAAAAACAGAATGTTAAATGCCCCTAAAGCATTATTCAAAAAAGCAATTGAATTAGATGCTGATTTATATCATCTGCATGATCCTGAACTGTTACCAATAGCATTAAAACTTAGGCGTGTGGGAAAAGTTGTAGTTTTTGATGCTCACGAAGACTTTCCTAAGCAAGTCTTATCAAAGCATTATCTAAATACACACGTTGCAAAACTCATATCTATCTCGATAAAATATTATGAGAATTATGTCTGCTCCAAGCTTGATGCCGTAGTGACAGCTACACCTAGTATCCGAGATAAGTTTGCAAAGCATACTAAAAAAGTAGTAGACATTAATAACTATCCTTTGCTGGGTGAGTTACAGTCAATTAATAAGGATTGGGCAAATATAGTTGAAGAGATTGCCTATGTTGGAGGGATTTCTAAAATAAGAGGGATTCAGGAGGCGGTCGAGGCGTTAAGTTTAACCAAAACGAAAACAAAATTAAATTTAGTGGGTCGTTTTTCTGATCAGCAAACATACAGTTTGGCTCAAGCTAGCTCTGGTTGGCAATATGTCGATGAGCTAGGACAGTTAGATAGAGAACAAGTTAAAAGAATTTTGGAAAGATCAATCGCAGGCTTAGTTACTTTCTTGCCTGTTCCAAACCATATAGATGCTCAACCAAATAAAATGTTTGAGTATATGAGTGCTGGTATACCAGTTATTGGGTCTAACTATCCTCTTTGGGTCAATATCATAGAAGGTAATGATTGTGGTATTTGCGTAGATCCAGAAAATCCAACAGCAATTGCACAAGCAATTGATAAATTAGTATCAAATAAAGACTTAGCGGAAGCGATGGGCAAAAATGGCATCAAAGCAGTTAATGAAAAATATAACTGGGCTATCGAAGAGAAAAAATTATTCAAGCTATATGACGAGTTATTAGGAACTAAATTATGAAAATTCTAACAGTAATCGGTGCACGTCCCCAGTTTATCAAAGCCAGTGTGGTATCTAAGGCGATTCAGAATAGCTCGATATTAGATGAAAAGATTATCCATACCGGTCAGCATTTTGATGCCAATATGTCGAACATCTTTTTCGATCAATTGGGCATACCTAAACCTCATTATCAGCTCGATATTAATAGTGGTAGTCATGGCTCTATGACAGGGCGCATGTTAGAGCAGATTGAAGAAATTTGTCTGGCGGAGCAGCCAGACAGATTGATGGTTTATGGTGATACCAACTCAACGTTAGCGGGTGCCTTGGCGGCTGCAAAATTACATATTCCTGTCGCTCATATCGAAGCTGGATTGCGTAGTTTCAATATGCAAATGCCAGAAGAGATCAATCGTATTTTGACAGATCAGGTCAGTGATATATTATTTTGCCCAACAGATACGGCGGTAAGTAACCTGAAAAATGAAGGTTTTGATAAAAAGCCTGTTCAGGTGCTAAACGTAGGCGATGTCATGCAAGATTCGTCTTTATTCTTCTCTGAGCGTGCCGTTAAAGGATCATCATTGGTGGATGTGCCTAATGAAGGATTTATAGTAGCCACTCTGCATCGCGCCGAGAATACAGATGATACAACCCGCCTAAAATCTATCATAGATGCTTTGAATTATATTCATGAAAATATACGACCTGTCATCCTCCCATTGCACCCTCGTACCCAAAAAGTAGTCAAGTCGCTTGGTCTAGAGCTCAAAATGTTGGTATTAGAGCCGGTAGGTTATCTTGAGATGATTTGGTTGCTTAAGCACTGTGATGCCGTAGTTTCAGATAGCGGTGGCGTGCAAAAAGAAGCATTTTTCTTTAAAAAGCCATGTGTGACGATGCGTGACCAGACAGAATGGGTTGAGTTGGTAGAACAGGGCGTCAATGTGTTGGCTGGTGCTGATACGCAAAAGATTATTCAATGTACTGAAGCTATGTTAGGTAAAACTATTGAAGATCCATTAAGTTTGTATGGCGGCGGACATGCCTCTCAAAATATTGTTAATATATTAGAAAAGGCTTAGTCAATAATGAGTAAGAGTAAATCCATTTGGATTATCAATCAATACACCTCAACGCCAGAGACTGCGCAGGGTGGACGTCATTATTATTTTGCTAAATCATTAGCACGTCTTGGTTATAACGTTCATTTAATAGGGGCGAGTTACACGCATTTTCTAAAAGAGCCTATATACGTCGCAGATGATTTTAAAATAGAAGAAGTACAAGAGAACTTTAGTTTCGTGTGGGTAAAGGTTGCTCAATACCCTGAAGCCCACAGCAAAAAAAGAATAGCGAACTGGTTTACTTTCGCTTGGAAACTGCCTAAATTACAAGATGTTTTAACAAAGCCTGATGTGATTCTTTATTCATCTCCCTCTTTAGTTGGCTATTTAGGCGCAGAGAAATTAGCAAAGAAACTAAATGTGCCTCTCGCTTTTGAAGTACGAGATATTTGGCCTTTGACATTGTGTGAGCTTGGAGGTTATTCAGTCAAGCATCCTTTTATTGTGTTACTACAGGCTATTGAAAAACGCGCATATAAGAACGCTGATTTTGTCATTTCGAATTTAAAGAACTCTTATGAGCATATGCAATCGCTTGGTATGAATACTCATAAGTTTACCTGGATTCCGAATGGTTTTTTAAAAGAAGAGGTTGAGAGTGCTGAACCGTTAGATGCACGTACCATTGAACAACTACCCAAAGACAAGTTTGTGATTGGCTATGCAGGTACTTTTGGTGTCGCTAATGCACTAGACTCATTGATTAGTGCTGCCAGCCAATTAACGCAATATCCTGATATTGCCTTTGCATTGGTTGGGCAAGGAAAATTAAAAGCTGAATTACAAAGCCAAGTTAATAAGCTGGGTCTAACAAATATATATTTTGTAGATGCTATTCCGAAACCTCAAGTGCAAAGCGTATTGCAGACATTTGACGTGTGCTACATAGGTTTAACAAAGGATCCTTTGTTTAGATTTGGCGTATCTCCTAATAAATTGTTTGACTATTTGTATTCGGGTAAGCCTATCATATATGCTATTGATTCAGGGCTTTATACGCCAGTGGCAGATGCACAAGCAGGCATACAAATAGAGCCAGAAAATGCACAGCAAATAGTAAAAGCAATACTTGAAATGTACAATATGACACCTGAGCAACGTATTGAGATGGGTAGAAATGGTCATGCGGAAGCTGTTAACTCATACGAGTATGGTAGCTTAACTAAAAAGTTAACTTTTACATTATTTGGTGAATGATTTGATAAAACGACTGTTTGATATTGCAGCAGCGTCTAGTGCGCTTATGGTATTAGCCCCTGTTTATGCGGTGACTGCGTATAAAGTAAAGAAAAACTTAGGCTCGCCTGTATTGTTTCGTCAAGTACGTCCAGGTTTGCATGGTAAACCATTTGAGATGGTCAAATTTCGCACCATGAAAGATGCCATAGATAGTGAGGGTAATCCTTTACCAGATAGCGAGCGCCTAACAGATTATGGTAAGCGTCTGCGTGACAGCAGCTTGGATGAGCTGCCTGAGCTTTGGAATGTCATTAAAGGCGATATGAGCTTGGTAGGGCCGCGTCCATTATTGATGGAATATCTGCCGCTATACAATGATGAGCAAAATCGCCGCCATGATGTGCGTCCTGGCATCACAGGTTATGCGCAGGTTAACGGACGTAATGCGATTGGCTGGGATGAAAAATTTGCGCTTGATACGTGGTATGTCGATAACCAATCATTATGGTTAGACATCAAGATATTGCTTAAAACCGTAAAAAAAGTGATTATCAAAGACGGCATTAGTGCAGAGGGTGAAGCGACGATGAGTAAGTTTACAGGGAATATATAGTTAATAATAATAAGGAAGTCAAAATGCAGCAGTTAATCGGTATATATGGCGCTAGTGGGTTTGGTAAAGAACTGTTGCCCTTAGCGCGTGAACAGTATCCAGAAGCAAAATTCTGCTTTATAGATGATGGATCAGAATACAAAGAGCTTAATGGTTATACGGTTTATAATTATGAAGAGTTTTTAAGCTTAGAGTTTCAAGATAAAGCTGTAGTTTTGGCTATTGCAGATAGTAGGATTCGAGAAATCTTAGTAGCTAAATGTAGCAAAGACAATATCACTGTTTTGTCTACAAAAGCATCTAATAGCATTGTATTAGATGCAGTCGACATAGGAGAGGGTTCAGTACTGTGTCATTTTACCCAACTGACTTCTAATATTAAAATCGGCAAACAGTTTCACGCTAATATTTATAGCTATATTGCTCACGACTGCATCATTGGCGACTATGTGACCTTTGCTCCACGTGTCAGCTGTAACGGCAACATTCATATCCATGACCATGCCTATATCGGCACGGGGGCAGTCATCAAACAAGGCACACCTGATAAACCCTTGATCATTGGTAAAGGCGCTATAGTCGGCATGGGTGCTGTGGTGACTAAAGACGTACCCGCCGGAGCCGTAGTAGTAGGTAATCCAGCACGACCTTTGAGTAAATAATTTGCTAAAACTAGCACACTATAAATCTTATGACTTATTATAAAAAATTGAGAACCTTATGCTAAACACTCCTTTCTCACCATGGCCGAGCTTTACTCAAGAAGAGGCGGATAAGGTCAGTGCTGTTTTGTTGTCTAATAAAGTCAACTACTGGACAGGTCAAGAAGGGCGCGAGTTTGAAAAAGAATTTGCAGCGTGGGCAGACAGCCAATACGCAGTAGCCGTTGCTAATGGCACCTTAGCATTGGATGTGGCATTAAAAGCGCTGGATATCGGCGCAGGTGATGAAGTGATTGTCACACCGCGCACTTTTATCGCCAGTATCTCTTGTGTGGTCAATGCAGGCGCGACGCCTGTATTTGCAGATGTGGATGCCGAGACTGGCAATATCTCGCCTGAGACCATCAAAGCCGTATTGACCGATAAGACCAAAGCCGTCATTTGCGTGCATTTGGCTGGCTGGCCGTGCGACATGGATGGTATCATGACATTGGCAGACGCGCATAATTTATACGTCATCGAAGACTGCGCGCAGGCACATGGCGCAACCTACAAAGGACGCAGTGTCGGCAGTATCGGTCACGTAGGCGCATGGAGCTTTTGCCAAGACAAGATCATGACCACTGGCGGTGAAGGCGGTATGGTCACCACCAATGATGAAAACTTGTGGCGCAAAATGTGGGCGTACAAAGACCACGGCAAAAGCTACGCCGCTGTCTATGAAAAAGAGCACCCACCTGGTTACCGCTGGCTGCATGAAAGCTTCGGTACCAACTGGCGTATGCCTGAGATGCAATCGGCAATCGGGCGTATTCAGCTGACGCGCATGAGCGATTGGACTGAGAAACGTACACAAAATGCCCAAGCAATTTTGGATGCCTGTGCGCGTTGGGAAGACAAAGGCTATATGTCTGTACCTCGTCTAGAAAACAGCGCCGACTTTGCTGATGCCAAACACGCTTACTATAAGCTGTATGTTTATGTAAAGCCTGACAATCTCCCTGAAGGCTGGACACGAGATGCTATTATTGCAGCGATTAATGAGCAAGGCGTGCCGTGCTTTTCAGGCTCGGCGTCGGAAGTGTATTTAGAAAAAGCCTTTGATGATACAGGTCTGCGTCCAGAAATCAGGCTGCCAATAGCCAAACAATTGGGTGAAACCAGTTTGATGTTTTTGGTGCATCCGACCTTGACAGAGGCAGAGATTACGCAAACTGTTCAGGCTTTAGACAAAGTTCTTGCCCGTATCGATGCGGATGCTAAATAAATAATGATTCATTAAAACTTATCTATTCTGGATAAGTACACTTTATAAAGAGTAGATAATTATGTCTAAACAAAGAAAGTACAAGCAGCTGAGTGTGTTAGTAGGGCTGGGTATGATATCCATGCTGGCCTCAGCACAGAATTTGTATATGAATGATATGAAGCTCAAGTCAGAGCTAGAATGGTTAAATGCGCAAGGCGTCACTCACATTAGTACCAGTACATGGCCTTTAACTGCTAATGAAATTACAAAAGCAATCACCACGGCTCAGGTGAGTACTGACGCGCAGCAAAAAGTACTACAGTCAGTCCGTGCCACACTTGCTAAAAACCCCAACTCCTTGGTGAAGGCTGAAGTAGACGCTTATGTACAGACCGATCGTCAGCAGTTGCCGCAAACTTTTGCTGATGACCATTTAGCAGGGCAAGAGGTTTCAGCAGCGCTCAGTTTGAGTGAAGAAAATTGGGAAATGAAACTTCAAGCCAATCTAAAAAACGACAGTTTGCTCGAAGACAGTAACGACTTGAGTTTTGAAGGCTCATATATTGCTGGCTCTGCTGCCAATCAATGGTTGATTGCCGGTCAGATCCCGACATGGTGGGGTCCTGGTACTGACGGCAGTTTGATTCGTGGCGATGCCAGTCGCCCTGTTGCAGGTATCACCATGCAACGTGATGAGCAAAATGCACCAACCTCGCCCTATCTTTCATGGGTTGGTCCATGGCAGTATCAATTATTTGCAGGTCAGCTTGAAGATTATGATGCCGTACCAGATGCTAAGCTATTTGGTGCTCGTCTGACGGCCAGTCCTTTACCATGGCTAGAAGTTGGTGCGTCTCGAACCTTTATGTGGGGCGGGGAAGGTCGTCCAGAGAGTTTTAGCTCCTTTGGTGATGCTATTTTAGGCACTAAAGATAATGGTGACAATGGTGCGACGATTGGTGAAGACCCTGCTAATCAATTAGGTGGTTTTGATGCGCGTATGAATCTTGCGCCTTTGGTAAATATCCCAGCCACAGTATACGCACAATATGTGGGCGAAGATGAGGCGGGCGGGCTACCAGCGAAGAACATGTACCTTGCCGGTGCTGACTACGCTTCGGAAGCTTATGGTATGCCATATCAATTGTATACAGAATATGCAGACACACGTACTAGTGGTAAAGTCCGAGGCGTATCCTATGATCATAGTACATATACCGATGGTTACTACCAGCAAGGCTATCCACTCGGGCATTCTTTGGGCGGCGATGCAGAGAGCATATCAGTAGGTGGCAAGCTATGGCTAGATAGTCGAAACTTTGTCAATACAAAACTGCAATATGCTAAGGTTAATCAGTCAGGAGAGTTGGATCGTCGCACTGGAAAGTCTGATAACCAAGCCTTTCCAATGAAAGATAAACTGACCGCTATTGACATATCATGGGCGCATCAGTTGAATCCAAAAACTTTAGTGACATCTCGCTTATGGGGCGTAGACTCTGATACTCAGTCAAGTGATATTGGAGCAGGCGTTGGGCTAGAGTTTCAGACTTATTAGCCCAGGCCTATAGCGGCTAATAAATAACGTGAATACATGAGAGTCAAATGGTCTACTAAATGATAGTAGGCCACTTTTTTATTGTATCCCAATACACGCTAGGATTTTGCAGCGTACACAGGTACAATATTATTATCAGTCAAAGGTTGACGAAGCAAAAGACAGGCATGCAAAGTACTTGCACGCGCTGTCTTTATTTTTTTATATCGTATCCTCTATTGGAGTTACTATGTCTATTGCCCACGAGTCCGCCACCGTTTTGGACGGCAAAGCACTTGCCAAACAAATAGAACAGGATCTACGCACGCGCGTGGATGCGATCAAAGATAAAACGGGACGCACCCCAAGCTTAGCGACGATATTGGTTGGTGACGATCCAGCCTCTGCCACTTATGTCCGTATGAAAGGCAACGCTTGCAAGCGTGTTGGCATGGACTCTATACGTGTTGAGATGCCAAGCGCCACGACCACTGAGCAGCTCATGGCAAAGATAAATGAGCTAAACAGCAATCCAGACGTACACGGTATTTTGCTACAGCATCCTGTCCCTGAGCATATTGACGAACGTGCTTGCTTTGAGCAAATCGATTTGGCAAAAGACGTCGATGGTGTGACTTGTCTTGGTTTTGGTCGTATGG
>CENM01039747.1_pt1 | contig 25314 bp, 18 predicted proteins | sample 530261 | NCBI WGS metagenome assembly CENM01 (sample SAMEA2619854, study PRJEB7988) | marine metagenome | biome: marine biome (ENVO:00000447); feature: deep chlorophyll maximum layer (ENVO:xxxxxxxx); material: "saline water (ENVO:00002010), including plankton (ENVO:xxxxxxxx)" | depth 80 m
TTTTCGCTATGGTTGTGTTCGGCTATATGACAGAGCTCATGCAGTATCACGTAGTCAATGCATTCCTTTGGTGCTTTTACCAAATGTGGATTAAGTATTAGATTGCCTCTAGTAGAGCAGCTTCCCCACTGCTTTTTCATGGTTATTAATTTTATTGAAGGACTATTTTTAACCCATGAGGCCTTATGTATCAAGGCCTCAAGCCTCTCTCTAGAGACCGACGTAAATTTATCTTTATACCATTTATCAATCAAGCTTTTCACGAGAATCGCTCGTTTTTCAGCGTCTAATTCAGAATCATTTTGAGACAATTCTACATGTAACTTACCGCGACTGAGCTTCACCGTACTGTTTATCACATCGTTAGTTTTTGCATCGGTTATCACTTTTAACACATAACGACGACCCAGATAAAACTGGGTCTCACCACTGATATAACGTTTAGGCAATACGTGATCTTGTTGCTTTGCAAATTCTTGTAGGCTTTGCCATATCCAGCGAGCACGCTTCATCATGGCGTCATGTATTATCTCGTCACTGGCATCAACAGGCGCTGTGGCGACTACACGCTGATCAGGATGTACCTTGATGACCACTTTGCGAGGTTTGCTCTTTTCGTTAATAAGCGTATCGCTTCTAGACTTATTTTTTGTGTCTTTACGCACGACTTCATAATGGATCTTATCTTCACCATAATAAAAGTTGCCTGTCTCAGTCATTGCCTACTACCCTCTTGCTGCTCGTGGGCTACTTGTCTCTCTCGACAGCCCAAGTCGGGTAATCTTTAGCACCTCTTCAATGAGCTGTTGCGCTTTATCAATACCCAAGTCAGCAAACAGCATTGGCAATAATCGTCTATTAATCGCATTTTCAATTTCACTGGCATTGATGGAATATTCCGCCACATTCGTTTTGACTACTTCATCAATCTCAAAGGCGTAAGCGACCAGCTTGTCATTATCTAGCTCTTTATCCGCTAAGAAATCAGTATCAAATAAATGCTTAAACAAACCAAAATAAGCCTGAGCATGTTTATTTAATTTGCCATTGTCATCGATAAATTCATTCGGTACATCAGCAACATCGCGGTCTTTGACGGCCTGCTCAAAGTCAGCAAACATCATGTACTGCTTCACGGGTGCATCGAACATCGCTTTAGCTTCTTCAATGGCTTTTTTTAGGAGCTTAGAGAAGTACTCTTGCGCATACGGATCATCAGCCAAATCTTGCTCAATCATCTTAGTCACACGACCTGTAATTTTATCGGTTTGGTTGCGTGCTTCATCATCACTGAGCGCTTCGGGCTTAACATCCTTGCCTAAATTGCCGACCAAGTAAGCCCCTTTCGCCTCTTTAACCTCAAGCCCTGCAATGTGCTTATCAAGTAAGCTACGAATATCCGCTTCATACTCATCATAGTCGATGGTTTCATCAGCATCTTCACGAACTTGCTTACGTAGATTGATAAAGGCTTTTAGATCGGCTTTGTAGCGATCACGCTTGCTATCAAATGATTTATCTGCAAAGAAAGATGCTGATTGCAGCGCAATCTTCATGGCGTTAGAAAACTCGGTCAAAGCAGCATAAAAGTCATCACGTTCTTTAAGCTTGGTATCGACTACTCTGCCATCGATATCCTGCATCTTCGGTGCTAGCACTTGCCTTAGCGCTTGCCCATCCTGTTTGTTTTTTACCGATGAAAAGATAGCCCACAGTTCGCTATGCAGTCTGGGTAACTGCTTATACTCGGTATCCATCGCGTTATACAAACCTTTGAGGTCTTCGATATCGAAGCCACCTTGCGTACGTTCCGCTAAGTCTTGATATTTCTCAATGGTGATATCCAGCTCTTTTAGGATGCCACGATAATCAATCAGATAACCAAAACGTTTCTTCTCATGCAAGCGGTTCACCCGTGCAATGGCTTGAATGAGGTTATGCTGCTTTAAAGGCTTATCAATATATAAAACGGTGTTCTTTGGCTCATCAAAGCCCGTTAATAGCTTATCAACGACGATCATAATGTCAGGACCATCGTCCTGACTAAAGGCTTCTATGATGGCTTTGGTATACGCTTTTTCATCACCGCCGAAGTCTGCGGCGACATTATCTTGCCACCATCTTTGTACGATGTCTTTTGATTCGCCATCGACAGTGTCATGCCCTTCACGGGTATCAGGTGGTGACATAGCGACCACTGAGGTCACTTTGCCAATCTTATCTAATGCCATTTTATAGCGAATAGCTGAGGCTTTAGAGTCACAAGCCAACTGACCTTTTAGATGCTGCTGTTTAAAGTTTTGGAAGTGATCAGAGATGTCATGAGCGATCAGCTCGATACGTCCCTCAACCTGATAGATTTGACCTTTTTGGGAGAACTTACGTTTGAGGTCACTCTTTTGATCGTCGGTAAGCTTTTGGGTGATACGGTCAAACCAAGCATCAATGGCTTGATCATTGGTATTAAGTTCAGGGATACGCTCTTCATATAACAGTGGCGTGACGGTTTTATCTTTGACCGCTTGCTGCATGGTGTAGGAGTGAATGATGCTGCCGAATTTGTTTTCGGTTTTATCATCTTTTAGTAATGGCGTTCCCGTAAAGGCAATAAAGGCAGCATTTGGTAAGGCTTGCGTCATGCGAATATTGTTTTCACCGTTTTGACTTCGGTGACCTTCATCGACCATGACGATAATGTTTGGGCTGTCATTATAGCATTCATCATACTTAACGGCTGAGCCAAACTTATTGATAATGGAGAAAATAACGCGCTCATTACCATGACCGATTTGCTCGGCCAGACGACGACCAGAGGTTGCCATGGCATCCTGACTATCTCGCTTACTGGTGATGACACCACCAGACTTAAAGGTATTACTCAGCTGAGTTTCAAGATCAACACGGTCAGTCACTACGATTATTCGGCACTTTGCTAATGCTTCTAGCCAAATAAGTGCTTTGGAGAAGAACACCATCGTAAAGGACTTACCACTGCCTGTGGTATGCCAAATGACACCGCCTTGCCGACTACCCGACTTACCATCAGAGCCGTCAAAACTACTGATACGTTCAATCAGAGCTTTGATGCCAAAGACTTGCTGATAACGGGCAACAATTTTGCCAGCCTTTTTATCAAACAAGGTAAACATGCGCGTCATCTCAAGCAAACGCTGTGGCTGTAAAAGACTGATGATTAAGCGGTCTTGATCGGTAACGACCAGATCACCGCTAGCAATCAGTGATTTATATTCATCTTTAATAGAGGCAGGACGATGGCTAAACAAATTCTCAATCTTCTCATCGCTGAGCGTTTGGTTTTTTATACGGGCAAACTCAGGCTCAGAGATTTCTTCTTCGACCCATTTCGCCCAAAATTTCCTAGGTGTACCGCAAGTAGCATACAGACCTTCATTACCGTTAACCGCAAGTAATAACTGGCTATAGGCAAATAGGTTTGGAATAAATTTCGGCTTTTGATTGCGAATATGCTGGGACACCGCTTGAGCATTGGTCGACTGTCCCTCTCTACTGGAGTCAGGGCGTTTGGCTTCGATCACTGCCAGCGGTAGACCGTTCACGAAGCAAACGATATCAGGAATGACATTACCTGTGCCCTCAGTATTCTGTACTACCATCTCTTCAGTAACGTGAAAGCTATTATTATCAATATTATTCCAATCTATCAGAGCGACGGTCTGCGAGGTTTTCTTACCATAGATGAACTCAGTCACGGTCACGCCATAGAGCATAGCGTTATAAAGTTTCTCATTGGCGAGCTGCAAGCCTAAGTTCATCGCTGGGTTTAGCTCATGTATGATCTTATCAATGGCGCTGTCTGATAAAGGATGCGCCTGACCTTCAAACGTAAAAGTTTGCTCGGCTAAAAATGCACGCATGATGGGCAATAGCACCACTTGGTTGGTGGCTTTATTGGAGACCGTCTTTGAGCGCATGGCATTGCACCAGCTAGGAGGAATGAATTGATAGCCTAGTGTAGTGAGTAAGGTTAAGGCAGGAATTTTTGAGCTAAATTCTTCTGCGAAATTGATACTGTTAGTCATCTAAGCCATCCTCGTAATACATTGATAACCACAGGCGCAAATGCTTCAAGCCTGCCATCTTGTGGCTTTGCTAAATCATCAATCACCATTTGAATCAAATCACTATCATCTATGACATCATCAGGATCAATGCCACTTCCTAATAATAAGGCTTGTACAAATTGCCCTCTTTGCTCAGTCAAAGACCTATGATCTAAATGTAATACGTCGATGGTTTTTTGAGCGTCATCGGTTAAACCCACCACTCTACCACTGAGCTTAAAATCTAAATCTGTTTCACATTCAACGTCAAAAGGCGTTAAGGGTAATGTCTGTGACCCATGTGCATTATCGCACTGATTGGCCGTTGTACAACTGGCAACGATATTGGTGTAATCAAGGCTTTTATGAGGTGCTGTCTTTCTTGCTATGACATGCTCATTCATTGTATCGTCGCTGCTGCCTGAGATTTGTTTGCAGCAGTAAGCACATAAATAAAACTGCTCTATGGTACATGCCAAACGGATATCTTGTCTTGTTTCAACCGTCAGATCGCTATAGTTGCCTTGTCTATTGCGACGTTTGAACTGACTTAAACTTGCTGGCTCGAGACCTACTTGTTTACTTATTTTTCGCAAGTTGCAGCTCCTTTTTACGAAGCAGCAATCTTGCTTTGGCAAGCTCCATATTACCGGCAGGCAGCTCACGACCTAGTGCTTGCATTAGCATCTTAGCATTATTGACATCACCATCATGAATGGCATCTAATAAATCATTGAGCTTATCATTAATATCAGGGTTACGGACGTCCGTGTCCATTGCCTCTAGCAATACGGTGTTAACGTCGGCACCATATAAAGGTGGCAATGCGCCAATCTCGCCATCACTTAGCAGATAGACCAATATGCCTTTTTGATCACTAATGACCAAAGGCGAATGGGTACTTAGTATGATCTGACAATTGGGGAAAGTAGCCGTGAATCGCGGCACTAAGTTACGCTGCCAACTAGGATGCAAGTGCATATCGACTTCATCAATTAAGATGATGCCATCGCCTTGTAGTGGGTCATCAAGAGCAGGGTTCATCATCGCTAAACGACGGGCAATATCGCCCACCAATGCCATCAACGACTTCTCTCCTTGTGAGAGCTGCATGACATTGAGTGACCTGCCATCTTTATCGACCGCCATATGTAGTCGTGGTTTGCGTTGAACGCGGATATTACTGAGATCAGGCATAAAGGCTGTGATCGCAGTTCTGACTGCGCTTAGTTGCTTATCTTCAATTCGATTATCACTTATTCCACCTACATTTTTAAAACTTTCACGAAAAGTCGTTACTTCTTCAAGAAGCTCTTTTAACTCTTCTAAACTCTTAATTCTTTCCTCAGTATTTAAATTTTTATCCTGACGTTTCCTTAACTCATCTGCCTTTTTCTTATATATTTCTGTAAGCTGTTCTTGTCTTTTAATTTCTTGCATTTGTTCACGCCAAGAGTTTTCGCGATACCTAAGCTGCTCCTCATTCTCAATATCTTCACGCTCACGAAACCATTCAAAAAACCGTCGAAAGTCTACGCCTTGATTGTGCGCACTGTCATAGCCGTCTATCTGTTCAAAATTGTGCTTGCTTCTTATCTTTAACGGAATGTCCAAGACTGAACGCTCGACTGGATAGTAGGCAATCAAAGGCAGGCTCGCATTGTCATTATCGGTGAGTTTCTGACGGTAATTATCTACCAGTTTAGAAAGTTGACTTAGATTGCTAGACTTCTCACTTTTACGCCCTTTTCGTACTTTTACGAGCGTCCATTGGTACAATAAAAATGATATCTCGCTATCCGTTTTAATATCATCAGACAAGTATAATGAAATACCAGCAGCTGACGCATTGTCGATGATATTCAGCTCATCGATGGTCGTGCCATTACCTTTTTCAGTACGCAAACGTGCAACGAACCAGCTTAAAGAAGTTGCTAACGCGTTTAGTATGGAAGTCTTACCGGCACCGTTATTACCAATGAATACCGTGACATTCGACTGATGACTCTCAGTTGGGGCAAAATCTACCTCAAGGTCTTCAAAGCGTCCTAGATTATTTAACGTGAGTTTTTTTATGTCCATGAGTGTATCCAGTCGCTTTTTTATGTGATCGATCTATGAATAAGCCTTATACCTTGTCAGTATAGCAGTGCGCTACTGTTTGTCGCTACAATGAAGCGTGACGTCTTTTTTTGCTTTAAAAAGGCAATAAAAAACCGCCGAGGTTGCGCGTTACCCAAAGGGCACTAAGCATGGCGGTTATGTTAGGTATAGATTAGTTGATAGTTGTTTTGCGTCAACAATACTGTTTATAAATATTTTCTTAAATGGGTAAAGTTAATAGCCTCTATGCCATGACCTGCTGCAAACCCATATAGATCAAGGTCAGACGTAAGTAGGACACATTTATCTAAATGACAAATATCAAATAAGGCAGCATCTGATAGTCCTAGCTTAATAAATGCAGGACTTACTATAATTTGCTTAGCAGATAAGTATTTTTCATCAACTTGCACAACAAACTGACTCAGATAACCAAATAGCACCTGCCGCTTTGCCCCTTCAAACCAATCAAGCAAGTTAGCAGTTTCAGTTAAGACTTGCGGTGTAGTAATAATAGATTTAAAACCTGATAAAGTATTATCCAATATCTTGGCATCAGCTGTCGTATATTCTCGTGTACGCTTAAACCTCTCTACTTCACCATCACCAAGCTGAGCCACCAAATACATAGTTAGTAGATTAGCATCAAGCAATACATTTTTTGATTTATCAATATAATGATAAGTCACTGCTAGCCTACGTCACGTATTAGCATACCTTTGAAACTGCCGTCATCTCCGCTAATACGAAATGTTTTATATTCCCGCAAGGTTTCTTTTTCTATGTTGCCAGACCCTATTAAATTACCTACTGCTGTATAAGGGTTTGCTGCTTTAGCTATTGTTTTTACTCGATAGGAATCGTAACCTAAAGTAATGCGCCATTCCTTACTATCGTCATCAAAAACGACTTCTTCCAAGCCTAGATTTTTGATATCTTCGTCTTGATAAAAGTCATTAGCATATTGGCGTGCTAGCCTTACTGCCTGAGTCACTTCGATCATGTCATATACTCCTATTGAGCTTTTAATTCATTTTAGACTATTTAGATGCCTCGGGGTGCATGAAACGTATCTTATATCAAAATTATCCCACATCAACCACCACCCGCTTCTTACCCGTCAACAATACCTGCATCAGCGCCTTTTTCTCTTGCTGCAAATCAGCCAACTGCTGCTCAAGCAGATCAATTTCTTTATCGGCATTGATTAATACGGTGGCGATTTTTTGTTGTTCTTTTTTATTTGGATATCTAATTGATGTTTTTCTCAGATCTCCTATACTTATATTAAGTTGAGCGGCACCTGCCGCTTTATTTAATATACTTTCTCTTACTCTATCTGATAAATATATATATGAAACAAAGTCTTGATTCGAATTAGATTTTGCTCTAATTTTCCCTACCCGTTGATTGAGATAACATGGTAAATCAACATTTTTAACTGTAGCGTAATTATCTAAGCTACCAGACATTCCAAAAATGAAGTCACCCTCAGACAATTTATATCTTTCTAGTCCTACAACGGTAGATTTAGGTACTCTCGCAGATTGTGTAAGATTTAAGACACCTTCTTTAAGGTCACTCATTCTAACAATTGAATATGAATCATTTTTATGTTCAACAAACTCATTGCTTTTAAAGGCGTAACCAGTCGTAACATCCACCAAATCTCCCAACAAACCCTCTTCCCACTCATCCTCAAACCTTTTCCCATCGTCATTAAGCAAGCGCTTTTTACCTGTTAGCAATTGCTGCATCAAGGCTTTTTTCTGCTGGGTACTATTCTCAATTAAACGCTCGGTCGTGCTAATCGCTTTATCCCAAGTGGATAGGATTTTGGCGATTTTTTGTTGTTCTGGGAGAGGTGGAGTAAGGACTTCAAGCGGTCTTAATACCTGCAAATTAATATTTTTTTGAGCATTCTGTGTTGCTTGTCCATCTAGTTCCTTTTGACATGTCTCTAAGTAGAAATACAGCCAAATAACATTCGTACCTTCTTTAGGCTGAATAGCTACTAAACTATCAGGGCAAGCAACATCAAACGAAGTGATTGCAACATCACCAATATTTGCTGCAATAGTGATGAGAATAGTATCTTTCGGAAATAAACGACTAACCTTTAATCCTTCTTCATTTAAAGTCTGACTGTAGGATTTTAAGTATGTTTTTGCTCCTGCAATATCACCAGTTTGAACAAATGGAATTTCACCACCATAATATTTTGGGTCATTTCTTGGACGTGCCGAAAACTTTCCTCTTTCAACAGATGCTAAATTTTCTAAATTTCTAACCTCCCATCCTTTAGGCACCATAACCCAACTCCTTTAAAAACCCTGCCATTTCAGTCTCTAGACTTTCTAACTCAGCTTTTAATTCAAGACGCTCAGCACGCACCGCGTCCAAATCAATCTCTGCCTCTTCCTCAAAGGTATCGACATAGCGTGGGATGTTTAGGTTAAAGTCGTTTTCCTTAATTTCATCGAAGCTCGCTAGATACGCGTATTTATCGACACTTTCTCGCTCTTTATACGTCTCAATGACTTTGGCAATATTGCTATCGGTGAGCTGGTTTTGATTTTTGCCTGATTTAAACTCATTGCTGGCATCGATAAACAGAACTTTGTCATCAGTTTTGTTCTTTTTAAACAACAAGATAGCAGCTGGAATCCCTGTCCCAAAGAACAGCTTTTCAGGTAAACCAATCACCGTATCGAGTAAGTTTTCTTCGATGAGCTGCTGACGGATTTTGCCTTCGCTTGACGCACGGAATAGCACACCATGCGGTACGACCACACCCATACGGCCAGTCGCAGGCTTTAGCGTTTCGATCATATGACTGATAAAGGCATAGTCGCCCTTAGTCTTAGGCGGTACACCTCGATGGAAGCGACCATAGGGATCGCTACTGGCATCGTCATGACCCCATTTATCTAGTGAAAACGGCGGGTTGGCGGTCACCACATCGAACTGTAATAAGTTCTTGCCGTCGCTACCTAATAGCAGCGGATTGCGGATGGTATCGCCCCACTCAATACGGTGGTTGTCCTCACCGTGTAGGAACATATTCATTTTTGCCAGTGCCCATGTCGAGCCAATGGCTTCTTGACCGTATAGCGCATACTTCTTAGAGTTTGAGTTTTTGCGTACCATCGCCCCGCACTTAATGAGTAGCGAGCCTGAACCACAAGCTGGATCACAGATTTCATCACCCTCAACAGGCTCAAGCATAGTCGCTAGCAAATTCGATACTTCGGGCGGCGTATAGAACTCACCAGCCGTCGCGCCACTACTTGCCGCAAAGTGCTTGATTAAGTACTCGTACGCATTGCCAATCACATCGAGGCTACCGACACGCTCGGCACTTAGATTCAGGATGTCTTTGCCAAAGTCTTCTAATAAGTGGCGTAGTAGCTCGTTCTTTTGCTTTTCTTGACCCAGTTTATCAGTGTTAAAACTGATATCTTGGAAGACGTTTTTGAGCTTAGTACCGTTGGCTTCTTCGATAGCGTGTAGCGCCTCGTCAATACGTTGACCGTTGCCCGGCTGATGACGCTGCTCATACAAGTCCCAAAAGCTTGCGCCTTCAGGCAAGACAAAGCGCTGCTTTGACATCATGGCGTGGATCAGCTCTGGGTTGTCGCCAAACTGCTCGACCAGCTTGTTGTACTCATCTCGATAGACATCAGACAGATACTTTAGGAACAGCATGGTTAAGATAAAGTCTTTATAGGTATCGGCGCTGATGACTCCTCGGAAAGTATCACAGGCGTTCCATACGGCTTTATTGATATCGTCTTGATTGATTTTGCTAATATTATTAGTGGTACTGGCAGGCATTTATTAGTCCTAGATACTTTGGAAGGTTACGAGTTTTTATAATAAACAATGATGGTTCGATTAACTCGTTTCGCTTGGAAGTATAGCGCACATTACTGTTTCGAATAAGGTGTAATGTATTGCCGTTAGTTGGTCTAAGAATATACTAAGTCGGCTCTAAATAAAAAAATAGCGCCCAAAATAGGCGCTATTTTTTACTACTCTGAATAATGATTTTCAACGATAATATAGATAGAGTGCATTGGCAAAATAGTTCATTGTTCTCATATATCTCGAATACCGTTTGCTATTTTAATCATGAGCGGCTTGCCACGCACCCATTGAACCTAGGTAGATATCAATATGCTCAAAACCACGACTGGCAAGCCATCCTGCCGCTATCGTCGCTCGTGCACCGCTGGCGCACATCAACGTATAGTGGCGACTTGAGTCAAGCTCATGCCAACGCTCGTTAAGATGTCCGACATAGATGTGCTGTGACCCTTCAATTGCATTGGCATTCCTCTCATCGATATCGCGTACATCGAGCAGTGTCCAATTTTGAGCATTATTAAGACGATCTTCTACTTCATGTGTATCAACCATAGGGGTTTGTTGCATTTGCTCCCCTTTAGCAGCAGGAACGACACCCACATAGCCACCCACTACATTGTCGAGAGCAATTCGTACCAGATGCGCCATCGCAGTAGCAAGCTGCTCTTCATCAGACGCAATCAATGCCAAACTTTGTCCTTCTTCAATAAACCACCCAGCAAACGCAGGAAGCATGTTTACGGGTAGACTCATAGACCCATGCAGGTGACCTGAGGCATAAGCCATTGGTTCACGAATATCGATAAGATGATCGGCACCGCAGCTATTGAGTTGATCAAGCGAAAGATTACGAGGGCGCATAACGACTGGTGGGGCTTCACCACCTTCCATATTCAGTCGCTCCATTAACCTAAAGTAAGGTGGTTGGTAATGGTTTTCGCTCACTTTAAAATCAATAAAGTCATCACGGTCTGTGATTTGTAAACGCGGATTGTTCAATCTTTCGTGGCCGACGGTAGAAAACTCACGCTCTGCCATCCCTGAGCCACAGACTGACCCAGCACCGTGAGCAGGATAAATAATGGCTTGATCACCAAGCGCTAGAATATCTTGTAGTGAGTCGAAAAGCAGGCCTGCGACTTCTTTGCGGCGATCAGGATAGAAGTCAGTACGACCAACATCTCCCACAAATAGCGCGTCGCCAGTAAAGACACCAACCGCTTTGTCTGGATAGGCGGTATCAAACAGAGCATAGGCAAGGTGATCATCAGTATGACCGGGCGTTTCTAGTACGCGAATTTCAAGTTGACCAATAGTAAAGCAATCACCATTACGCGCCGTCTTAGCATAGACAATTGGTCGCTCTGGATTGGGGCCATGTAATACAATGGCTCCTGTCATTTCTGCCAAAATTGGTGCACCAGAGACCAAGTCTTCATTACGATGAGTCTCAAAAATATGAGTGATCTGAAGTCCTGCTGCGCGTGCCTTTTCTACATATATCGCACAGTCACGACGTGGATCTATCACCGCAGCCTGACCACCAGAACCCACTAAATAAGAGAGGTGTGAAAGACCAGATGTTTTAATCTTTTCCAAAAGCATCATTGTATCCTTATTATTATAATTTAAACCAGACGGCTACTTTCAATAGTGAGCTATCATTAATTGGCTAAATATCAAAGAGCTATGTGAACTTGTTAAAAGTACCATACTATTTTAACGGTTATCAATATACAATAACATATATTAACTTGGTTGCTTTTATCAAAAGCAACATGCTTTATCTTTGAGACTTCGATACCTTTTGCTAGGAACAGTTTTTTAGTGATAATATGCACTTGAAATTAAATTTTCAAACTAGAAACATCTTGTTACAAATAAAAGGAAAGAAAATTCCGTTATATTTCTTACATCCAATACTTGAAAGGTGTTGGTCTAATAGCTGGTCTATAACAATTTTATAGAATATAAATATTAATAAAATCAATTGCTTATACATAAAGTTTGACTTCCTCCTTCACCGCCAATCTTATCTATTCTGAGAAACGCACTAGTTTTTCTGTACTGTCATACTCTATCCTAAATAAAATCCAGACACCTTAACAGTAAGACTGTCAGTCTGATCGTCTAATGCTGCCTAAATGGTGATTTTTATCCTATCTATCAAAAAAAACCACCAATAAAGAATATTGCTGGCTCATATCACTGCTCTATTGCTGCTAATATCTAAATCTACAGCTGTTTACTGCCTATACATCTCTTTATTGCTTCTTTTTCACTGTCACTTAGATTCATATGTAACTTGTTCAACCCCAAACTTATGCGGCAGTCTCGTCTGATTTTTTTCGTTTCAGCAGACATGACTGGTTTTGGAGTCGCGTTTACTGCTTCTGCAAAAGCAATGCTTGGTACCATCGCGTTGGCTGAGTAGCCTATTACACTGAATAAGGTGATAAATAGTACGAACAAGGTTTGTCTCATGGGCGCTCTCAGTCGATTTTTAAGATGATTATTTAGGACAGTCAATGAATATTTAACATCACTGGTTTGATTGAAAAGCACTACTTGAGATAACTAGCGCGCGCAGATGATGTTAATACTGTCTCTTATCATAGCCAGTTCCTATGTTAAGTAGCTTGATGAAAGTTTAAGAAACGTTAAGGTGTGAGCGTTTTGCATATCTGCTAAACCGTAATATCTCTTCAAATAGAGATACAAGACCAGATATATCACAACTACTAGCCAAACCATTGCACATAAAAATGACGCCTACTTAGGGCGTCATTTTTAAATAATCAGATATCACTTTTAAGAGCGGTGTCTGTAGTCGTTTTTGCTTTGTTTATCGTTTTTATATTTGCCCTGATATTTGTCTTGATGCTTTTCTTGTGCTTTATGCTTGGCAGCCACTATTTTTGCTTTTTGCTGTGATACCTTTGCCTTGTTTTTGACAACTTTATGTTTACTACCTACTTTGGCTTTAGCATCATGCTTTTGATGCTGTACTTGAGCGGCATGAGACTTTGAGTAGTCAGGTGCAGCGTTGGCTTGACCAACCATAGATAAACAAGCGGTAGCGGCTAAAATCGAACTTACTATTATCTTTTTCATTGTTTTTTCCTAATGTAATTCATATTAATAAATGATGATTAAAGATACCTTATGAAGTATCACGATAAAGCATCGCTCTATCGACAAAGAAAATGATAACTGGTTCTCGTATTAAGTAGCTTTATGAAACTTGAAGAAAGGTTGCGATTGTTACCTTTATTTGGCATATTCGTCCACTAAACTGCAGACAGTTGTATAGTTGTGCCACTGGTGTAAATAGACGGGCAGACCTAGAAGTATGTATAACGCTTTTGGTCGCTGTTGATGTGGCTGTAGCGTTTAATATTTGATGCTGAATGTTTGACACTTATATAGAAAGCGTGATTGATCTATCAGTGCTGACAGGATAAAAAATTTATGTTTGGATTATTACGTATCGTATTGATAGCGCTTGGATCCATACTCATCATTGACTGTACTGCTCTGATGGCCGTAGATAAGGTTAATTTTGGTACAGTGCTGCCTTTTTTGATAGGCGTGGTTTTTGTAGGGCATGGACTAGGTGCTCCTTTAATTATAAAAATACTTGCTAAGAATCCTTTACTGCGACGTATTTGGTACGGATTGTGGCTAGCGTTTGGGTTATGGTTCATAAGCTTTTTGCTCTTTGTTTATTCATTGCAGCAGCAGATTGCCCAGGGCAGACAAGATTTGCCACCTGTAGCAGCTATTATTATACTCGGTTCTGGGACGGTCGATGGCAAGCCGACCCCTACCTTAGCTAGTCGCTTGGATACGGCAGCAACACTGATTGAGCAGCAACCACAGGCATTGATTATTACCAGTGGCGGTATGGGCTATGAGCACACGCGCAGTGAGGCGGACATCATGGCGACTTACTTGGCGCAAACCCATGACATTCCACTAGATCGTATCTATCAAGAAGGGAAAAGTACCAGTACTGAGGAGAATTTGGCGTACAGCCAAATCATACTTGAACAGCATGGTATTGATAAAGAGGTACCGATTGCGATTGTCACCAGCGACTTTCATACCATCCGCGCAGCCGCCATTGCCCTCCATCAAGGTTATACGCAACCAATCACGCTTGCCAGCCCAACCCCACTGTCTATTCGCTACAATGCATGGTTTCGAGAGTATTTTGCCTTTGGTAGCGGTTGGCTACTACAAGAATACTGATTAGTGGATGCCGTAACAAAAATATTAAAAGGCTCTCAACTGGACGCCTTTTTTTGCAAAATATAAACCACAAACTTGGCCTCTGTATTAAATGGCGCGTGCTTACTAAGCTCCAGTAACGCTTGTCTTTTTTCACTACGTGCGCGGTAGGCATACGGGGTCATGGTCATTAAATCAGCCAAATCATCCGCTGATAATGTCATCTCTGTACTAACATGGTCAGTCCCCATCAACGTAAAGTATGGCGCCAACTCGTGTAAAAACTTATCAGAATCATGCTCACGCACATCATCGAATAAGGCATCTCGCATCGTCGCCAAGTGTCCGGCATCTGGTTTGGCAATGATTAAATAACCATCATCGGCCAATACCTCAGCGAACGCTTCAGGTAAAATAGGACTAAAAATACTGCTAATACCCGTCACACTATGAGAGCGTAACGGTAGATGCGCGGCGCTGGTCACTAGCGGATAAATCACCGTTGTTTTGGCAGCATTAGTATTATTGCGCTGATACCAAAGACGACCTGCCGCCTTACTGACTTTAGCCAATTCCACCAATGCAGGTTTGCTGATATCCGCTGCGAGTAAGTTATCAATAATACCTGAGCCAAGTTGTGCCATTGCCTGCGTGTAGTAGCCCTCGCCGCAGCCAATATCAAGCCAATTCACAGACTGAGTATCCTGCTCCTCTATGGCCTCACTTTTTGACAGTAGCGCTGCCATCTTTTGGCTAATCAGATTCTGTAACGGCCCATAGTGCCCATGGTTCAAAAATCGCTTGCGGGCATTGATAGATTCTTGACTGTCGCCAGGTGCTTTTGATTTCTTCTGCTGTACAGGCAACAGGTTGACGTAACCTTGGCGAGCCACATCAAAAGGGTGTGAGGTGTTTTTGGGGTGCAAACTACCGTCACAGCGCCACGTATCGGCTGCAGGCTGCATGGGTGACTGGCAAAGGGGACAAATAAATAAGGACACAGGTATCTCAACGTCATAGCAATATGACCCACATTTTAACAAATTTCGTGTTGCTTAGACGATAAAAAGCCACCTCAATAATCATCGAGATGGCTTCTAAGCAGGAAAGTTAGGTATGTTTGAGGCTTGTTTTTCTAACGCAGCTTCAAAGTCATTAACCCAAGGATGACGAGAATGATGGCGATAATCCAAAACCGCGTCACCACTTGCGTCTCTTTCCAGCCAATTTCTTCAAAATGATGATGTAGCGGAGCCATACGGAAAACGCGTTTTTTGCGCAATTTATAAGAGCCAACTTGCAGCATTACTGATAGCGCTTCAGCGACAAATAGACCACTCATAATGGCAAAGGCAATCTCTTGTCGCGTCATCACGGCAATCGTACCGAGCATCGCACCCAGTGCCAACGCGCCCACATCACCCATAAATACTTGTGCAGGATGCGCATTGAACCACAAAAAGCCAAGACCCGCCCCGACCATGGCGCCACAAACGATAATGACTTCAGAGTTATAGGGAATATACGGAACGTGCAAATAATCCGCAAAGCGCACATCGCCTGACACATAAGCCATCGCACCCAAGCCTGCTGCGACAAGCACTACTGGTAGGATTGCTAAGCCATCAAGGCCATCAGTTAAGTTAACCGCATTGGACGCACCATTGATCACAAAGTAGGTAAAGATAATAAAACCAATACCAAAAGGTACTGCCGAAAATGGAATCATCCAATCTTTAAAAACCGGCACCAACAGATCTTGCATCTCGTGAGTCGTATTGATATCCGGCTGTAGTGTGGCGATGTAGTATAAAGAGACGCCGACGAATAATGCGCCCATCGACAACCAAAAATATTTCTTGCGCGCAATCAGACCTTTGGGATCTTTATACTTGATTTTGAGCCAATCATCCGCCCACCCTACAGCACCGAAGATCACCATAACAACGAGCAAAATCCACACATAAGGATTGTTCAAACGTGCCCATAGCAGAGTCGATACCCCAATAGCACTGAGAATCAATACCCCGCCCATGGTTGGCGTACCGGTCTTGACCAAATGCGATTGCGGCCCATCATTGCGAATGGCCTGACCGTATTTGAGCGCACGCAGATGCTGAATGACCCGCCCGCCAAAAAACATACTAAACACAAGCGCTGTGATAACCGCAAGCAGCGCTCGCAACGTCAACGAAGAAACCGCAGAAAACGGTGTATAATACTGGCCAAGCCAGCCAAACAACCAAACTAACACCGCCTACTCCTCTACTAGCGCATGAATAAGTGTTTCCATTGTCATGGAACGCGAGCCTTTGAACAACACCGTACAAGGTTTTGCTTGGTGCGCTTGTAAATACGGCTGCAAATACTGCAATAAGCTGTCTTTGTCTGCGAATGCCTGAGCATTGATATCAGCAACCTCTTTCGCACCAGCAACGGTGGCCTTGGCATATTCGCCAACACAGAGCAGCACATCGATACCTGTGGTCGCGATAGTACGGCCGAGGCTTTGATGCTCACTAACTGCCGCCTCTCCTAGCTCGCCGATATCACCCAACACCATCACTTGCGTACCCGTTTGTGCAGCCAATACTTTGGCAGCGGCGCGTACCGAGTGTGGGTTGGCGTTATACGTATCATCAATCAGACGGTGCTTACCCAGTATCTGACTGTTCAGACGACCTTTGGCTGGACGCGCGTTTTCAAGGCCGATAACAATATCACTGACGTTGATATTTAATGCATGCGCACAGGCTGCAGCAGCCAAAGCATTATTGACATTGTGCTCGCCTGCTAATGGCAAATTGATATCATGAACCTGATTACCGATATGTAGCTTAAACTCACTACGCTCAGGCTCTACATCTAGATGGCTTGCGCTCACATCGGTATTACCAAACCCAATCACATGTGACGTGTGCTTTTCAGCAATGCGGCGTAACTGATTGGTAAAATCGTCTTTATCAGGAACAATCGCAAACTGCGCATCCGTTAAGGTGTGATAAATCTCCGCCTTGGTTTGGCAAATACCTTCACGGCTACCGAACTCACCCAGATGAGCCGTACCAATATTTAGGATACAGGCCACATCAGGGCGCACAATCTCAGTCGTATAGGCGATCTCACCAATGTGGTTGGCACCCAATTCTAAAATGGCATAGCGATGATGGTCTGATAACTCAAGCAGCATCATTGGCACACCCAAATCATTATTGAGGTTACCACGAGTAATCAATGTCGGTGCCAATCGACCAAAAATACTGCCTAGCATTTCTTTGCAGGTGGTTTTACCGCTAGAACCAGTAATCGCTATCACGGTCAGATCTTTATGCTGCTGACGACGATAGCTTGCCAACTGCCCTAACGCCAAACGGGTATCACTGACAACCAGCTGCGGAATCGCATTTGACTCAGATAAGATAGGACGAGACACAATGACAGCAATGGCACCTTTTGATGCTGCCATATCGATATAGTCATGACCATCGAAGTTCTCACCACGTAACGCCAAAAAGATATCACCAGGCTTTATCGTACGAGTGTCGGTCGCAATACGCTGACTGGCTAGGGCTGGCTGGCCTGCATCTGTATAGTCTTGTGGCAATTGCCAGTGACCATCGAGCGACGCTGTCGCCTCGAGCATATTATCCATTTGCCAGACATAAAGCCCTTGCGACTGGATGGTGTTATCGTTGTCGGCTGTCATAATGGTTACCTTATATAATGACTACTCAATTTTTATATTTAATGTTTAATTTTTTGATAATAGGGGTATCGATAATCACTCGACTATATAGGGCCCGCTTGCGCTAACGCCTGCTGCAAAATCACACTGTCATCAAAATCGTAACGGACGTTGTTAATCTCTTGATAGGTCTCATGGCCTTTACCAGCGATGACGACAATATCGTCTGGACCTGCCTGCCTGACGGCATATTCAATGGCTTTTTGGCGAGCAGGTTCTATATGTGTACGCTGATATTGCTCAGCACTCATCCCAGCCTGCATATCCTGTAAGATGGCATTAGGGTCTTCGGTACGTGGATTGTCAGCGGTCAAGACAACTTGATCAGCACCTGTGAGGCCCGCTTGCGCCATCAGTGGGCGCTTACCTGCATCACGATCGCCGCCACAACCAAACACTGCCCATAGCTGGCCTTTACAGTGAGTTTTCAGGCTCGCCAGCACTTGACTTAAGGCATCTGGCGTATGCGCATAATCAACGATAAAACAGCCATAATTTGATGGCACGCGCTGCATACGCCCAACTGCACCTTGTAGCTGCGTGACCGCAGTCGCAATGCGTCCAATATCCACATTTGAATCAGTAGCAGACTTAGTACCAGTAACAGTCGCTACTGCTGCTGCGATAGCGGCAAGCAAATTGGCAACATTAAAGCGACCGAGTAATGGACTGACAATCTCGATAATATCCGTTTTCTCATCACCAACTGTTTTATCATTAAAGTCAGTACGCAGACTTATCTTGACGCCCTGTAGACTTGGCTCGATATCAGCAGCGACAAAAGTAGCAGATGTTGCAGGCTCTAGACTGTACGTCCATACCGTCAAGTCACTAGCAGTGGCTGTATCCAACATAATCTGAGCATATTTATCATCGACGTTGATGATGGCATGGGTCAAATCTGGGAAGTGAGCTTTATCAAATAGCTTGGCTTTGGCAGACGCGTATTCTTCCATATCAGCATGATAGTCTAAGTGGTCACGACTCAGATTGGTATAAATCGCAATGCTAACTGGCACGCCTTGTAAACGCTGCTGATCCAGACCATGAGAGCTGGCCTCTAATGCCAATATTTCAGCATTCTCGGTACCCATTTGATATAAAAACTGCTGTACAGCTAAGGCGTCTCCAGTGGTATGGCTGGCTTGCACCAAAGCGCCAAGGCGACCATTACCTGCCGTACCCATCACTGCACTGCTCATGCCTGTTAATTGGGTCAGCTGTGCCACCAATTGACTGATGGTGGTTTTACCATTGGTTCCCGTGACAGCGACTACCTTTGGCAGGGTCACTGGCTGCTGATATTGCAAATATGCTTGGATTAAGCTGCCTAAGAAATCACGAATATTAGGAACGTATAAGATTGGGCACGGCAGCGCTGCTAATTGCTGCTGTGCGTTAGACTCACCATCCATCTTCAGAGGGGTATTTGCTTCGCTAATCAAGGCAGCAGGATCCATCTCTGAGAGGACAAAAGCAGCCTTCTCAGCGGCTTGTAGCAAATAATTTCGGCTCTTTTGGTAATTTGGATTGTGGCTTTTTAAAAGGATGAATACGTCATTATTGGATAGTTGACGGCTGTCTAGTTGGAACTGCTGAAAAGGAATATGAGCAATTGATTGAATCTGATCCGCCCCTGACTGACTCGACGCCTGTTGAACCGATGCTGCGATCATCGCGGTTAGCTGTTGCGCCAGCCTATTATCGCTAGTATGGATAAGCTGCTGTAGAGTGGCCGTCGTAACAGTGGCGCTATTTGGCGATAAGGTAGGCATGGTCATGAGCAAATCCTAAACAGTTAATACAAATCAGCCCTTAAAGAGCTGACTACTTAAAATCATTGAACGCCTACTGTGGTTCTGTTTTGAGCGGCTTATCTAAAGGCACATTATACAATCGTAACGCTTCTTTCATCACGTTGTGGAACACAGGTGCGACCGTTAGACCCGCATAAATCTGACCGCGCGGATCTTCAATGAGCATGACGCCCACAAGCTTTGGATTAGACGCTGGTGCCATACCAGCAAAGACATTGCGATACTGGTCAGAATAATAGCCACCCTCTGGGTTGATACGGCGCGAGGTACCCGTCTTGCCTGCCACACGGTATCCGTCAATGGCGGCAGCTTTAGCTGTTCCACCTGCCTCGGTCACGCTCTCAAGCATCTGTACAATAGACATCGCCTGCTCGCGCGCCATAATACGCTTGCTTGGTTGCGGTTTGTCATCTTTGATCAAAGTCAACGGGTGCATCACGCCACCTGCTGCGAGGGCTGAATAAGCCTGCGCTACCTGCGCTAGTGTCACTTGTAAACCATAACCATAGCTGACTGTCGCACGGCGTGAGGTTTCTTTCTCTTTTGGCGTCACAATCAGACCACTGCCCTCACCTGGGAACTGTAAAGGCGTTTTTGAACCAAAGCCAAACTGTCGTTGCATATTAGTAATGGCATCAGGCGGTAGCGACAACGCAATCTTAGTTGAAGCCACGTTACTAGACTTCTGTAATAGCGTCGCCATGTTGATCATGCCCAAATTATTATGATCGCGGATGGTATAGCCACGCACGCGAATTGAGCCAGGATTGGTATCAATTAAAGTGGTCGGCGTATATTTGCCTGAATCTAAGGCTGCCGCAACGGTGAACGGCTTCATCACCGAACCGGGTTCAAACACATCCAATAGCGCACGGTTACGCTGGTTTTCACCGGTCATCTCATTGAGATTGTTTGAGTTGAATGATGGCCATGTGGAGAGCGCCAGTACTTCACCAGTCTGTACGTCGACGATCATACCCGTCGACCAGCGCGCTTTTTGCAGACGCCCTGCTTTTTCTAGCTCTTTGTAGAGCAAGTATTGCAACCGCGAATCAATCGTCAGCGCCACATCTTTGCCTGGTATCTCAGGCTCAAGTTGCTTGATCTCTTTTAAGCTGTTTTGTTTGGCATCTTTTAAAACAAGCACTTTGCCATCGTCGCCTGCTAAATCTTTTTCATACTGGCGCTCAATACCAGCACGTCCTTCGTAACCACCCTCAGGGTCGTTGGCGTTTTGCCCCATAAACCCTAACAACTGCGCGTTAGATTGCGGCTGCGGATAATAACGCTGAAAGAAATTTTTCTCATGGACACCAGGGAAATCAAGCGAGCTAACACTTTGCGCAATCTCAGGTGTGACTTTATTGAGAAGGGGTAAATAATGCGAGCCTGCACCAGAGGGCAGCGCCGCTTTGACTGCTGCTTCATCGGTCACATCAATACTGTCATCGATTGCCGTGGCTTTTTTTAGCTCATCGACAGAGATGTTGGCAGCCGCAGCCAGCGTCGTCAGATCCATATTGTCCAAACGCTTTTGCATACGCGCCTGCAATTGTGGACTATTAGGATTGGTCAAGATAATACGTTTGAGCTCGTAGTATTCGCTCGCGTAATCATGCGGGCTAAATGACACGGTCGCCAGCGGTGCGCTCACTGCAAGTGGTAAATCATTACGGTCAGTAATCATACCGCGATAGGATTTTTGCGTGCGCTCACTGGTAATGAGCTCATTACCTTTGTCTTGATAAAACTGCGCGTTGGCCACCTGAATATAGTAGGCACGGCCAATCAATAGCACCAATATAACCAGCGCCAAACCCCAAACGGTACGAAAACGGTTTTTGTCCTGCTCAAAGCCGCCACGAGACGAGGCGCCAGAGGCTTTACCTAAAAACCCTCTTTTGCTCTTTGGGTTTCTGGCACTAGCATGCGTCCCTTTCGTGTCACTCTTTTTGATACGATCAAATAATTTGGCTTTACGACTGCCTGCCGCTTTATCACTCGTTTGTCCAGATTTAGCAGCGCTCGCACGGCGTAATGGTTTGGTCACCTTGCCACTGGCTGGTTTTTTACTGGTATTTTTTGCTGATGTGGATTTAGGTTTTTTGTCGCTCATTGTCCTGCCTCCGCTACCGGTTCTTCAGGGGAGATATCGGTAGAGGCTCGTGGTCCGACCACATCTAAATCTAACTCATCGTCGTCATCAGAGACTACTGGTGCCAAGGCGGTGGCGACACCAGGCTGAATAATCAGCTTATCCTTTAGTGTCGGTGAGTACATACCCAATTCCGCCACTGCACGACTGGCGATTTGCGGCGTGGCGCTAAAAGTTTGCTGCTCAATCAATAGACGCTGATGTTCTATTTGTAGCTTACGCTCTTGTTTTTTCATGTCTTGCAAGGTTTTATAATCCTGATGATATTGCTGAACGGCTTCGGCAGTCTTGATGCCGCTCCATACGATTGCGGCTGCCAAGAGCAGTAATACGACCACATAAATGCTCACCACATTGAACCGACGCACGAATAGCTCGCCGATATCGGTGTTATAGGGCGCGACGGCGCGGCGGTTTGCAGGTTTGTCAGATATTGCCATGACGATCTCAAAAAGTGAACGTAAACGATAAAGTAGATAATGGTCTGCAAGCAATGAACGCATCATTGCTCAGCCATACCATTGATAAAAATAAAACCAAAGATGACCGTCTTATAGCGGCAACAGCCTACCGCTATAGCGATATGTCATATCAAAACCTGCTGTCTTACTAAACCTGCTATCTTGCAAAGTCGAATAGGTCGAATAAATAATCACGTTATTTTAGAGTAAAGAATGATTGAGTCGCTTGATATCTCAGACACTCTCAACTAATAAATGACGGAAAATTATTTGCTGAGCCTAACAGACAATATTTACAGCTTTTTAACAGTGGCGTAGCGATTAAGACATTTATGCATCATTCAGACAAACAATAGCAATCATATGCGATTTACTCAGTGTTTTCATCCATGATTTATGGCGCGGCCGTCTGCTGATACTCTGTGTCGGTGCGAGTTGCCATACGCAACCATGCACTGCGCGCGCGCGGGTTTTGGCTCGTTTCAGCTTTGCTGGGGCCAACGCGTTTTGGCTTGCTAAAATAGCGCGGACGATTGGGCGGCATCGGTAGATTTTCATCTTCTGGATATTGCCCTTTGCTATGTCGCTGCAAAAACTGCTTGATGCGGCGATCTTCTAACGAATGGAAGCTAATGACCGCAAGCTGCCCGCCTGACTTTAAGATAGCAATACTTTGCGCTAAAAATTCGTCAACATCGCCCAGCTCATTATTAATAAAAATACGCATGGCCTGAAAGCTTTGCGTGGCTGGGTGCTTGCCGCGTTGCCAATTGGGATGCGCCTCTTTGATTACCTCTGCCAGCTCAAGCGTAGACTCGTAGCTGTCCATTTGCTTGATAGCGCGCGCAATACGGCGACTATGACGCTCTTCACCAAATTCATAAAGCACATTGGCCAATGTCTCATCGTCAACCTGCTCAAGCCACTCGGCAACTGACTGGCCGCGACTGGTATCCATACGCATGTCCACTGCCCCATCGCGCATAAAGCTAAAACCGCGGCTACCGTCATCAATCTGCGGTGATGAAATACCCAAATCCGCCATCAAGCCATCCACTTGCGTAATACCCCTAGCAGCCAGACTATCTGTCAACGTTGCAAAGCTGTCATGAACCACATGCACACGGCTGTCTTTACTTGCCAATTCCTGCGCCACACTAATGGCTGTCGGATCTTTGTCAAAGACAATGAGTGTGGCGTCATCGGCAAGCTGACTTAATAGTAATCTGCTATGACCGCCACGACCAAAGGTCGCATCAACGTATATACCGCTTATATTTAAGCCATTTTGGTCGCCGTCTTTTTGCTTGGGTAGGGATTTTACACCCAGCACTGCCGCGACGGTCTCTGGCAACAGCACCGCATCGTGGACAAAATCCAGCTTATTAGACGGGGCAGAATCTTCCATCGATGATTGCAGGTTTTGAGCTGCATCATTTTCTATCGAAGAAGGGCTGATCGCAGGCTTAGGAGCAGCCGCGACTGAAGAATGGTTAGCGTTAGCATTTGACTTAGATTTAGATAGGGACACAAACAACTCAATAGATGACGACCATACTGGCCAGTAGTTGGATGAAAATAAACAAGTTATGACTTGCCTAGCATTATTATCGCAAGGATACACGGGTAGTCAAGCACTAGAAGGGCTTTTCATTAAAAATATCACATGTCTCTGTTATACTAGCGCTATATTTTACGCTATTTCTTAGCACCCTCTTCATATCTTTCATCGCTATTTATACTAATAGCCTATATTGATAGTAAACTTTGAGACTTTTACCATGCAAACCTCTACTGACAGCAAGCGCCCTGTACGCACGCGTATCGCCCCATCACCAACTGGCTTTCCACACGTAGGTACTGCCTATATTGCCCTATTTAACTTGGCTTTTGCCAAAGCACATGGCGGCGAATTCATCCTACGTATCGAAGACACTGATCAGACGCGCTCGACTGAGCAATCAGAGCAAATGATTTTGGATGCCTTGCACTGGGTTGGCCTAGACTGGAGCGAGGGTCCAGATATTGGCGGCCCGCACGCCCCTTATCGTCAGAGCGAGCGTAGTGATATCTACAAAAAACACGCCGAGATACTCATAGAAAAAGACCATGCGTTCCGCTGTTTTTGTACCCCTGAAGAGCTCGATGCCATGCGCGCTGAGCAAATGGCCAATGGCGAGACGCCGCGTTATGACGGTCGCTGCGCACATCTTGCTCCAGAAAAAACCGAGCAATTAGTAAGCGAGGGCAAACCACACGTGATTCGTATGCGCGTGCCGACCGAAGGCACCTGTCAGGTACAAGACATGCTGCGCGGTACGGTTGAGTTCCCTTGGACCCAAGTCGACATGCAAGTATTGCTAAAAACCGACGGCATGCCAACCTATCATCTCGCCAACGTCGTCGATGACCACTTGATGGAAATCACTCATGTCATGCGCGGTGAAGAGTGGTTGAACTCTGCGCCCAAGCATCAACTGCTGTATGATTATTTTGGTTGGGAAATGCCGACCCTTTGCCATATGCCACTACTGCGTAACCCTGACAAATCAAAACTGTCTAAGCGTAAAAACCCAACCTCTATCACTTACTATCGTGATGCAGGCGTGCTGCCTGAAGCGTTGCTCAACTATCTGGGTCGTATGGGTTACTCCATGCCCAATGATGCTGAGAAATTTACCTTAGATGAGATGATTGCAAGCTTTGATATTCAGCGTGTGTCGCTTGGTGGTCCTATCTTCGATATCGAAAAGCTTAACTGGGTCAATAGCGAGTGGCTACGTGCGCTTAGCCCTGAAGAGCTAAAAAATAAAATCCTTGAATGGGCCAGTAACAGTGACAAGCTGAC
>CENM01039746.1_pt1 | contig 24769 bp, 22 predicted proteins | sample 530261 | NCBI WGS metagenome assembly CENM01 (sample SAMEA2619854, study PRJEB7988) | marine metagenome | biome: marine biome (ENVO:00000447); feature: deep chlorophyll maximum layer (ENVO:xxxxxxxx); material: "saline water (ENVO:00002010), including plankton (ENVO:xxxxxxxx)" | depth 80 m
TGTAGACGACCTGCCGTATCAATAATAAGGATATCTTGATATTGGATTTTGGCCTCTTCAATCGCACGCTTTGCGATATCGATTGGATTTTCATCCGTGCTTGAGTTCACAAACTTGGCATTTACCTGACCGGCGACTTGCTCAAGCTGTTTGATCGCCGCTGGACGGTAGACGTCGGCCGATACCAGCATGACTTTTTTCTTTTGACGCTCTTGTAGATATTTGGCCAATTTACCAGCTGTGGTCGTTTTACCCGCACCTTGCAAACCTGCTAGCAAATAGACCACAGGCGGTTTGCCTGTCATCTCTAACTGCTGATTGGCACTGCCCATCATTTCGGTCAGCTCGTCGTGTACGATTTTGACAAATGCTTGACCTGGCGCTAGCTCTTTTAGCACTTCAGCACCAAGCGCTTGCTCTTTGACGCGTTTGACGAAATCACGAGTGACAGGCAGTGCTACGTCAGCTTCTAACAATGCCATACGTACTTCACGCAGGGTGTCTTTGATATTGTCTTCAGTCAGTTGTCCAGATCCTACGATATTACGTAGGCTGGACGATAAGCGTTCTGTTAAGGTATCAAACATAAATAACTCTCAATTAAAATGGTTTTCAATTAAATAATACGCAATTAAAATAACTTTCAATAAAATGTTGGCGAATCAAACGATTCAAATGGTTCATCAATACTATTAGGATGGACTATCAAATACTGAGGATGCTCTGATAAAAAATCATATTATCAATACTATAGCATCAACACGGCTCAAAACTTATAGTGGTTTTGCAAAACTTGGCTCTGATATTTATAAGTGACTTACGATATATTTTGCGGATTGATGCTTTGTCAATCATATTTATAAGCAATGAGTAAGATGATGCTCAACTGGCACCCATTTTATGATAAATTGGACGATTATTCTAATCATTCTGATAATACCACTTTAGCGACACATTGAGCGGCAGTTTATGCTCAGTATAAGATGAGGCTTTTTATCTGTGCACCTTGCATTCTTACTTGCTAGCATGGCTTATGTCTTAGTCAGCCTCCATATTGGTTGGGCGCTGATTCAGGACAAACCTATTCATAAAGGCGTCAGTTTGGGGCTTTTATTGGTAGGGATGGCCGCACATGCGACCTTACTTTATCCATATGTAGTGACGCTTTATGGTCTGAATTTCAATTTGTTCAATATCATTAGCCTGACCAGTTTATTCTTCTTATTCTTTTACCTGCTGTTTTGTCTGTACCGCCCTATTCTGAGCCTTGGTATTTTGGCTGCGCCTACTGCACTAATAGGTATAACCGTCGGCTATATTTGCCGCGCACCCTATCAACCGCTTACTGACGTCAGTGTCGGTCTTGAAGCTCATATCCTATTATCGTTAGCGGCCTATTGTGTGCTGTTGATGGCGGCAGTACAAGCGCTATTTTTGCGTCTACAAATTCGCGAGCTCAAGCATCATACCATTCACCGATTTTGGGTCAATAAATTACCCTCATTACAAAGTATGGAGAGTCTATTATTCGATATGCTCTTGGTAGGCTTTGTGCTGCTTAGTATCGCACTGGGCATCGGGTTTATCTATGTCGAAGATTTGATGGCACAGCATATCGTGCACAAAACAGTATTTAGTCTGCTCTCGTGGTTATTATTTGGTACGTTGCTGCTTGGCAATTGGCGCGCAGGATGGCGAGGCAAACGTGCGGCGAATATCACTATTTATGCCTTTATTCTGTTAGCGATTGGCTTTGTGGGTAGTAAGTTTGTTTTGGAAATGCTGATATAAAATATCACATTATAAAAAAGGCGATCAGTAACTGTTGCTACTGACCGCCTTTCTTACTCAATTTTCTACTGATTTTTTAGTTAAAAACTACGGTCTTGTTGCCTGCTACAATCACACGGTTTTGCACATGCCAATTGACAGCACGTGCCAATACATTACGCTCGATATCACGGCCAATAGCGCGCAACTCTGTTACCCCTTGGCGATGGGTCACACGGTGTACGTCTTGCTCAATAATAGGCCCTTGATCCAGCTCAGCAGTCACATAGTGCGCTGTTGCGCCAATCAGCTTGACGCCTTTATCATAAGCCTGACGATAAGGATCTGCACCCACAAACGCAGGCAAGAACGAATGATGGATATTAATCACTTGCATCGGCCAACGCTTCACGAAATCAGCTGACAATATCTGCATATAACGCGCCAACACTAGTAAGTCATTACCTGCCATCAGCTTATGGATTTGCTCCTCCGCTTCTACCTTATTCTCTTTGGTCACGGGCACATGGTGAAAGGTAATGCCAAAGTTTTCGACCGCTTGTTGTAAATCAGGATGGTTACTCACCACGCAAGTAATCTCGCAATCCAGCAAGCCACGCTGGTGTCGCCATAATAAGTCCAATAATGCGTGATCAAACTTTGACACCAAAATACCCACTTTGGTCTTGGTAGCATTGTTATGCAGACGCCAGTCCATGTTATGGCGTTTAGCCACAGTATGTGCAAAGCTGGCTTCAAAGTTCTCAATGATATCGCTCAAGCCTGCCAACGCAAATTCCAAACGCATAAAATATTGACCACCTTCATGAGCTGTTGAATACTGATCTAAGGTGATGATATTCGCGCCATAGCGATGAATAAATTCAGAGACTGCCTGTACGATACCCGCCTGATCTTTGCATTTGATGAGCAATGTCGCTGTATCAGTAAAGCTAGGAATCTGTTTGCTCTGAGAAGCGATGTTTGTTGTACGTGATGATGAAGCCGTTTTGGTGTTGTCTGACATAATACGCCCAATATAAGAAGTGATGACTGTTCGCTGAAAAATTGCTGGCAGCGGAGTAAACCGGTTATTTTAATCTTTTTTGCGATGCTTTGCTGAGCGAGTTGGTTGTTTTTGGTTATTTAGGATAATTTAGTTATTTGAGAATATAACGTAAAAACCCCCAACATAGGGTTGGGGGTTCTATACTTTTAGCTTAATTGACTTTATATAAATCTAATCAGTTTTGTAGAACTGTTTGCAGCTGGAGATGGCGTTACCACTGTTAGTTTAAGTTGATCGTTAGGGCGGCAACCACTGTAGCTAAATGTGTAGCTGACCGCACCATCTGTTACCTTGCCAAAAGTACCATTTCCTACTGGTACACCAGCTCCTAAGTTAACAACATCAGGTACAGTCAAACTACCAGAAACGAGTTCAGCTTCGCATGTTGAACTTGTATCTGCTACTGTCAATGAAGAGTCTGCTGGTAAATTACCACTAGAGGCCGAACCTGTACCGTTTGTACCGATAGATACATTAAACGAAGATGAACCTGCTGTAACAATAGCAACCGTATTTGGCTCAGCATTTGATACTTGAATTCTGCCATCCGCCAAAACGGCTGTAGGAGAGTAACTGGTCTTATCTTCAGCTGCGATGCTAATATTCGTTCCAGATGGCATGCTAACCGTTTGAGCGCCGTTACCGTACATTTTGAAGTCTACTTCAACAGGAGAGTCCAAATCAGTTAATGGGTTTGCTGGCAAAGTTCTTCCCAAACTTGGATATAGAGGACTGTTTGATGCCAAACCTAATACAACCTGATAACGTAAGATAGCATCTAATTTGTCATCACATGTTCCGTCAATATTAGGATAACTGAATGATGAGCTACCGCATTGTAGATTAGAAGCATTTCGGCGATAGATAAATTCACCTAGATTATCATCATACTGGTTATTTTCATTATCATCTCGGAAGAAGTCACCGATATTACGGGTTAGTATATCTCCAGCACTAAACTGGTTATCCCCATCTCTATCTATATAGCTTTTGTCTCCTTCTACATACGCCATAACAGAGATACGATCATCTACAGGACGTGGATTTTGCGTACTAAATTCCACGCTACATTGACCATTAGCAGTTGCACAACTTGGAATAATTCGACCACCTTCGCTAATAAAACTTACGACTGTACCATCAGGTACAGGGTTACCTACTCTATCCACTAGTCTTGCTGTCACAGTAGCAATATCACCATCAACGCCAGCAGCTAATACGTTTTTACTTAGTGAAATACTAAAGCCATTTTGTGTGGCACGTCCGGTCGCTACAGAAACATTTTTAGATAAAGCAAAGACACTACTGTTCGATACTAAAGCGGCCTTTATCTCTACTGGGCCAGGTAAGGCTCCAGGATATAAATTGACTACGACCCTACCTTGAGAATCACTCGTAACTGTCTCAGGGGCTCGATTGCCCAGACTCACGAAACTAAAGTCAGTAGGAGCGAACACCTTACTTATCTGAACTCTTTGGTTAGCGGCAGGTCTACCATTTGAATACACAGTAAATTCTATACTTCCTGAGCGTGACGAACCGCTATTATTGGCACCTAGCTGTACATCATCTGTAGTGGTATATACTATTGAGCTGGCTTCCACACCTTCAATATTAACGGTTACCGTTTGGCTGTTAGAAGGATTACTTACAGGTGCAACTGTAATGGTTTGCTCACCTTCACATAAGTTGCCATTATCATCTATTGCTTGATAAGTTGCAGACACATCACCTTGGTTGCTTGAAACCATACTATTATTGTCAAAAGTGCCACAGCTCGTATCGAACGTAACTGAAATATTGTTTTGATTGGTATTACTAATGACATCTCTTGTCTTCAACGTAATATTTGTACTACCACCTGATTCTAGACTGCTAGAAGATAGAGCAACATTTGTTAATACAACCTCTAAGGTTTGCAAAGAGAAATTATAACCTGGGGTAGTTGCGGTTAGATCCTCATAACTGGCAGTTGCTCTGAGTTGGTAACTACCTGTCGTACTATTATCTAACGGTTTGACAGATATGTTCGCTTCACCGTCCTCATTAGTTAGTATGGCCGCATTACTAGTGCCGAAGATTACATTTTCACCTTCAAAGGTTACCAACGCATTGCTAACTGGTGCACCATCGTTATCGGTTACCACGACTTTTGCATTGGCTCCTGTAGATGTTATAGTACGGGTAATATTGCCATTAGTATCTGTCAGCGCGATAGGTGTGACATTTAGCTCACCCACTTCTTGGCCTCCATTATCAGACCCATTACCCGTACCGGGCTGTTGCGTACCCAAATCAGGCGCCGGTGCAACCGTATCCGTGCCCCCACCACCACAACCCGCTAAGGCCAATGATAAGGTTAGCGCTGTCAGTTGAAACAATTTAGAAGTAGGTAGCAAATGATGTGACATGTTTTGACTCCGCATGAGCAGTAATTTATTCGAGCAAAAAGGCAGAAAACCATTACACAGAATTAAATAAGATTGGTAATGATACTTAGATTTACAGTGATACCGATGTATTAACAGATTGTATTAAATATATAACAGCAACTTTACTGACTTTTGTTATAACTTACAACTAAAAATTAATCTTTACTATTAAACAATCAACAACATAGCACGCTCATTTCAGGGTATAATATCTCTCCTTTAAACCAACAACTATCATAAAAATATTTGAGTATTCGTCTGTTTTATGGTATAAATGTCGGCTTTAAAATTTTCTGAATTGGTCAGCCTGTTATTTGCCTTTAGATAACAGTAAAACCAGCTCAACCTTCATATAGTTTTGTTTGGTGCAAAGCTGCCGCTTGCTGTGTCCATGCCGCATAAACGTGCAACTTGCCCAGACTGGTATGAGAAAAACTCATGCCTCATAGATTAGGAGTTCGCCATGTCTCGAGTTTGCCAAGTGACTGGAAAGCGCCCTATGGTGGGTAATAATGTTTCGCATGCAAACAACAAAACCCGTCGTCGCTTTCTACCAAACCTTCACAACCATCGTTTTTGGGTAGAGTCTGAAAACCGCTTTGTACGTCTACGTGTGTCTACTAAAGGTATGCGCATCATTGACAAACTTGGTATCGATAAAGTGTTAGCGGATCTACGCGCACAAGGTCAAAAAGTTTAAGTTAAAAATAGCAGCTGAGTGATGACTCTCATTATTTAGCTGCTGTTTTGCTACATTAGCTGTGGCAACTTGCTCTTTGAGACACGTACCTATCGTTTGAAGACCCCTCATTTACAGGAAAGCTATCATGAGAGATAAAATTAAATTAGTATCAACAGCTGGTACTGGGTATTACTACACCACTACTAAAAACAAGCGCACTATGCCTGGCAAAATGGAAATCAAAAAGTTTGATCCAAAAGTACGCCAGCACGTGATCTTTAAAGAAGCTAAAATCAAATAATCTTCATTTTATCAATGGTATTATTTGAACAAAAAAAGGGTTTATCAATGGATAAACCCTTTTTTTATGTTTGTATATTTAGCTATCTTCAGCTCACTAATAACTAGATCAACTGTAGTGCGTTGGTTCTTTATCATATACATGCGCATGCCACTTACTCATTTGCTTTTGCATAATGACCTGAATCGCAGCATGAATCATGTGTTGACCAATCACTTGAGTGTCACTACCAAGTAGCTCTTTTAGCTTGTCAGAAAAGTCGATAGTCATCAGCGGCGCTTCATCTTGCTCGGCATCACGCAACAACAATCTACCATCATCTGCTTCCACTAACTCTAAGGTGGTTTCTTTGGCAAACCCTGCAAACTGATCGCTACTTTCGTTGTCTACTTCTATATCATTATCGATATCATATGGCATTAATATGTTCCTTATTATCCCGTTTAGTACTGGTAGAGAAACTAGTGATTGCAAAGCCGTTATTTATTGAAAACAAACGCATTCGGCAAATCTATCATCTTACAGTAACGCGGGTAAATCTGTCTTACTCATACAATGGACGCTTTAACACTAGAATTCAAGGGCTATCACATAAGTCTTCACTATAAAAAACTTGGATGCCTTGCAATAAGGACACATTAGCGCCAATAGCGCAGTTTCGCTAACGTAAATAAGAAAGCAACGAACATCCCAAGGTAATAGACCAGTTTTAGCTCAAGGGTGGGATCGCGGTATTTAAAAGGCAGAGCAACAGTCGCCGTTGCAGTCGGAAGTATCAATAGCATCAGCAGCCAGTTCTCAATCACATTGAGCCAACCCTGTAAATCCGTCCCGTTACGCAGTGAAGCGAGCCCCATCAAAAGACAAGCTATGATTAAGCTGGTAAATAAGCCATTTGGTAAATCTTTTGGATAGATAATTTTGGCAATACTGGCCGGTACAATTCGCATATAAAATTCCAGCCATGCACATAGAACATGGCTTAATGATTAAAAAGTATAAAATAGCACGTCACAATGCAAGCATAAAAAAGCACTATATTTATAGCAAAACCCTTTAACTATAAGTGCCCATCAGCCATAACATCGATACACAAGAAGTCAAATAGCCCAAACTAATGGCATTCCAGCTCTCGATATGCAGTCCTTTAACCTTGTTGACTATACGAGAACCTACCCAAAAAAACAGCGGAATACCTAACATGAACGCAGGCACAATGACCGCAGCATGGCGCAACACTGTTCCGACATCATCACCCACCATCAAACGAAAGCCATAACCTGCCAAGCTCAGTACCAGCGCAAATATAGCCATGCCAATGGTAATACCTTTGGGCACCAAGCTACGTTGTGTCTCACTTTTCGGTGTCTGATCAGTATGTTTCATCGTCTCAGAAGGTTTCAATGAGTTGGTAGAATGTTTGTTGTCCATGATTCACCTTTACATGACTGGCCACTGCGCACAATTGCAAATGATATGGCCTACTTCAATACTGTTTTTTGGTCGCCAACACCGTTTATCGATCATGTCACAATATGCAGATTAGCTATTATTGGCTAAAGCCAACTCTGCGCGCATCTCATCAATAGCCGCTTTATAGTCTTTTTGGTTGAATATCGCAGACCCAGCGACAAACATGTCAGCCCCTGCTTCAGCAATCGCACGAATGTTGCTGGCTTTGACACCGCCATCTACTTCTAATCTGATATCTCGACCACTGGTGATGATACGCTGACGTACCTGACGTATTTTATCTAATGTGTTATCGATAAACGACTGACCGCCAAAACCAGGGTTAACACTCATCAATAAAATTTGATCCACTTTATCCATCACACAATCTAGATGGTGTAATGATGTGGCAGGATTGAGTACCAAACCGCACTCTGCCCCACCATCTTTGATAAGCTGAAGAGAGCGATCAACGTGATGACTGGCTTCTGGATGAAAGGTGATGATACTTGCCCCCGCTTCCAAAAACTGCTCAATCATACTATCGACAGGTGATACCATCAAATGGACATCAATTGGCGCTTCCACACCATAGTCACGCAATGCCTTACAAATCATGCTACCAAACGTCAAATTGGGTACGTAATGGTTGTCCATTACATCAAAATGAATCACATCAGCACCCGACTCTATTACCTTCTCAACTTCTTCGCCCAACCGCGCAAAGTCAGCTGAGAGTATCGATGGGGCAATAAGATAAGGTCTAGCAGGACTGTTCATAATTGGGCTACCTAATTCATGTTTATATAAGATATGGATAGATTAAAAGTAAATTCTAATCGGCTCACATATGCTGCAAGCCTTTGACATATTGATACTAAATATTTAGTTGTTTAGCGCTGCTTGTATTGAGTTTTGCAATAAGCACGGCCAACCTCAAAAGAGCGCTTTGCCTCATGCTTGGTAGCACGATTACTCACGCGCTTGCGCTATAAACGAAAAGATGATGGCTTTAACGTTTGGCGCATAAATTTGATAACCGCAGTCTCATCGAGACCATAGCTATGCTCTATCGCACCGAATGGCGTTCTGTCTTCCCATGCCATCTCTATCACGCGAGATATTTGCGTCTCATCAAGTACTCTCTCACCTGCATCGTTGACGGTTTTTGCGATATACTCTTTTGCTTTCGCTTCGGATACGTGGTCACTATCGACATCATGTTGCTTTTTTGCCAAAGCAGCATCCATATCCGCTTGCATAGTCGTTTTTGTAGCGCTTGTATCTGCTGACTTATTCTTCGAATTAGAAGCTGTCAAGTCTTGATAACCTGCCATAAAAACTACCTTTTAAACATGAATGCAATAGCAAAAAATGTATTACGGTCATCTGAATGACCTCTTAGCTCATCTGAGCCATATGCCAATGATGCTCGATATGATCATTAATCACCGTTTGGATAAAATAATAGCTGTGGTCATGCCCCGCTTGATAGCGTAATGTTAAGGGCTGTTCGGCTTTCGCACAAGCGTCTTGTAGTTTAGAAGTCTGTAGCTGACCTTCTGCTAAGAAATTATCAGCCGCGCCTTGATCAACCAAAATACTGGCATACTGCTGTCCCACTTTTTCGATCATCTGCGCCGCATCGGCTTGTGCCCATAGAGACTTATCATCACCGAAGTACTCTGTATAGGCGGCTTGCCCCCATGCAGACTCACTGGCAGCACACACTGGCGATAATGCCGATACGCTGACAAACTTACTCGGATACTTGAATCCTAGTAATAACGCGCCATGGCCACCCATCGAGTGCCCTGTAATACCAATGCTATCGATAGGAAACTCTGAGCGTAATAAGTCATATAGCTCATCAACGATGTAACTTTGCATATTGAAGTTGTCTGACCACGGTGCTTGAGTGGCATCTACGTAATAACTTGCACCTTGACCAACAAAATAGCGCTCATCATTTGGTACATCGCTGTCTTCACTACTTCTAGGCGAAGTATCAGGTGCGATAAGTATCATACCAAGCTCGCTACATTTTTGTTGAAAATGACCTTTATGCGTCACATTGTCCGCGTTACACGTCAGACCCGATAGATATAATATCGCAGGACAACGTCGTCCAGCCAAGGCCTCATCAGGTAGATAAATACTAAACGTCATAGAGGTTTTGGTAGACGTCGATTCGTGACTATAATAATGCTGCTCACCATTAAAACAGCGATTTACACTTTTTTGGGTAAGCTGTTTATGGTTAGACAAACTATGACTATAAGAATTCTGCATGAGTGATATCCTTTTTATTCAAAAAACCAACGATGGCGTTTAATAAGTGCTCGTTATTTGATACTAGCATTTGCCAGTTACTAGATCATTTCTCATATTTATTCGGCAGCTGCATCTACTTCGCCTACCGATAGATTAGCAGTAGTTTCAGGTAAAGCATTGACGGTCGTAGAAGCAGTATTATTCGTAAGACTTGCAACTGAAGGTCGCGCTTTATCAAACAGCACTTGCTCAAATGCAGGTAAGGCGGTTTCCATCAAACTGCCGATTACCATCTGCGGCTCTGATGGCTCAAACCCCATTGCGCTCTCACGCTCATTGACACGTATACGAGCATCCTTAAAAGCCAACTCAAAACTGGTATTCCCTCTCAAGCTTTCAGCAAAAAATGCTTGACCAAAATACGTCATCTCAGCCGTATTGGTACAACCAAAAGATGCTTTGTCAGCGGCTGATGCCGTTATCACCACTGTGGTCGGAGACGCTAGTTCATCGATGAATGATCCCGAATAACAAGCAGACACCACAATCACACGCCAGCGAATACCCGAGGCGTCCAGTGCTTCACGAAGCCATGCAGCATCTAGATTGTCCATCGCGATTGGCGGATTCGCTAACTGAACGATATCCTCGTTACCATGTGAAGACAACGTCAAAAACAACACATCTTCATCAGCATTCATCTGCTGACCGATCTTCTTTAAGCCGCGTAGGATGCTGGTTTTGGTCGCAATTGGCTCGTCCATCCAACTATACGTATTGTTAATCAAAGACAACGAGTGCCCGCTGGTCCCAAAACGCACATCAAACAGCTCACGTACTTTATTGATCTCAGAACGAAAGACGTTTTGACTAGAGAACCCTGCCACACCCATAAAGTACCAGTCGGTTTTGCCATCGATACTTGGGTCTATACTATTTAATGCTTGCTGTAATAAACGGGGCTGCTCATATAGTGCCGCCTCTTCCAACACAGGCTCTACTGGAATTTGCTTAAAGATAGGCTGATCAGCGACATTGCGCTGCCAGATCGTCAACAATGCCACAGCACCAACTAGGATAATAATTCGCTCCCACCATGGTATGCGCAGGCGACGAGAAAAAATCCATAGCAAAGCAAGCGTCTGCCATAAAAACAATACCAAAAATAGTATGGGTAAAAACGAGTAACTCCACTCAGGTAACCAGCCATAGCTACCAAAAAACTGTACCAAGCTCTGCAATAATGCAGATAAGGTATCAGCAACCAACCAAAGAACGACGGGCACAAAAACCAGTGTCTGATTGCTGGCTCGCCGTGCCAAAATAATACCGCTTAATAAAATAATCATCGGCCAGATCAAATAACTGACCAGCCCCTGCTCATTGAATATACTACCACTTTCAGCCGCCAACCACGAAAATAGGACGTTACTACCAAGTGCCAATAAGGCAAATACAGCAAACTGTATAAAGGTGGGCTTTACCCAAGAAAACGCCCGAGTTGAACCCACCAACATCCACAAAGTTGCGATAATATTGGCAGCGAAATTAAGCGAAAAACGCTGGAGCGATACGGTTTTTAACGACGTAAGTGACAAAGACTTAGACCTCTAGCCAGTCGAGAAAAATAAAATGACCCAATGATAACTATCATGATGTCGTCGCCGCTTGATGTAATCGACTTACGATTTTTTCACGGCTGTAGACATCTATTTATATTGAATTCACGATGGAATGTTTATCGAAGATGACTAGCATTAACCAATAGTTTAGCTCGCTAATCTATCGCGATTGTAACGGATTGTCGGTCAAGAGGATAAGGATGATTTGTAAAATTCATTCAAATATAACCATAAACCTCAATAAAAAAGGAGGCCTTGCAGACAAGACCTCCTTTTACATCAATTACCAGACATTATCTCATCAATAGCTCATTAACGCGTTTTAGATAAGCGGCTGGATCGTCTAACTGACCGCCATCTGCTAACAATGCTTGATCAAAAATCACTTGCGCCAAGTCGTCAAATTGCTCACTGCTCTCAAGCTTTTTAATCAGCGGATGATCTGGATTGACCTCTAGTGTTGGCTTACTCGCTGGTACATCTTGACCCATTTGCTGCAGCATCTGAATCATTTGTGGCGATAACTCACCTTCACCAACAACCAAGCACGCAGGGCTATCAACCAAACGCGTCGAGACTTTGACATCTTTAGCACGCTCACCAAGTGCAGTTTTGAGCTTATCAACGACAGGCTTTAGAGTTTCTTCAGCTTTTTCGGCTTCGGCTTTTTCGGCTTCATCCTGCAAGTCACCCAAATCTACCGCGCCTTTTGCGATGTTTTGTAGCGGTGTCTCATCGAATGAGGTCAAGAAATTCATTGCCCATTCATCGACACGGCTGGTCATCAAAATAACTTCGATACCTTTTTTCTTGAATAGCTCGAGCTGCGGGCTGTTTTTTGCCGCGGCTAAGTTATCAGCCGTTAGATAATAGATCGCTTTTTGCCCTTCTTTCATACGAGCTTTGTAATCTTCAAAACTGGTCTCAAGACCGTCTTGCGTGCTGGTTGCATAACGTAATAGCTTAGCAATACGTTCTTTATTGCCGGCATCTTCGCCCAGACCTTCTTTGATGACATCGCCAAACTCTGCATAGAACTGCGCAAATTTTTCTTGCTTATCGCTGTCTTCGCTATTGGCAAGGCTTGCCAGCAAAGTCAAGATACGGCGCGCGTTACCATCACGGATAGATTTTACATCACGTGACTCTTGTAGTAGCTCGCGGCTCACGTTCAGTGGTAAGTCAGCAGAATCGATCACCCCTTTCACAAAGCGTAAGTACATCGGTAATAGCTGCTCAGCATCATCCATAATAAAGACGCGCTTTACATAAAGCTTTAGACCGTGCTGCTGCTCGCGAGTGTATAGATCCATCGGGGCTTTTTTAGGGATATATAAAAGCTGGGTATACTGTACGCGGCCCTCGACACGGTTGTGCGTCCACGTAAGCGGCGCGTCCATGTCATAAGTGATGTTTTTATAAAAATCGACATACTCATCATCGTCGATTTCAGAGCTTGAGCGTGTCCATAGCGCACTGGCTTTATTGATGGTTTCCCACTCATCAGTGAGCACCATTTCGCCACCAGTAGGCGTGTCATCATTTTCGTCATCGACGACATCTTCTTGCCAGATCTCTTTACGCATTTGAATCGGCAGACTGATATGGTCAGAGTATTTATTGACCAAGCGCTTGATCTTGCTTCGGTCTAGGTAGTTATCTTCGCCCTCGCTATATTCTTCTTTTAGGTGCAAAGTGATCGCGGTACCGCGCGTGTCTTTGGTAATAGGCTCAACCGTAAAGCTACCAGTGCCATCTGATACCCAGCGCACGCCTTTATCAGCAGGCTCACCCGCTTTACGTGATTCAACGCTGATGGTGTCAGCCACGATAAAACCTGAGTAAAAACCAACACCGAATTGACCAATTAATTGTCCGTCTTGTTTTTGTGATTCAGACAATTTATCCAAAAAGGCTTTGGTGCCTGATTTGGCGATGGTACCTAAGTTTTCGATGGCATCGGTTTCATTCATCCCAATACCGTTATCAGTAAAGGTAATAGTTTTGGCGTCTTCATCGACGGCGATACGGATTTTTAATTCGCCATCGTCTTCATAAAGGCTATCATCATTGGTGGCTTCAAAGCGCAGCTTATCGCAAGCATCCGACGCGTTAGAGACGAGCTCACGGACAAAAATATCAGCGTTAGAATATAGTGAATGGGTCACCAAGTGCAGTAGCTGGGCGACTTCTGCTTCAAACGTATGTTTTTTTAATTCTGGATTCAGACCTTCAGCTTGAGTTGCTTCACTCATAAAAACTCCTTTAAATTCTATGAAAGACCTATTATCAGATAACGATATACTCACTAAGACCGCTCTCATAATGTTAGAGACCCTGCCGTATGTGATACCGTTAAACTGTCTATACTAATAGGGTCATTGAGAAAAAATTCAAGCTCAAAAAAAGCCCTATTCAATAAAAAACACCGCGCTTGTTTATCAAGGCGGCGTTCTGGTATCAGTCATTTTTTAGCGCAAGAACAAAAGCTAACCACTATTCTGAATAAACCTCTATTAATAACTCCCAAATAGTCGTCAGTTTTTTGGAAAATTGAGTATATGCTTTCATAGTAACCTCTATGTCGATTGATATCATCTGGTTGGTAATATCGTCTTATTAGCTACTATTAAAACCATTTCTCCAATATTTGTATAATTAATTGATTACAACATATCGTTTCGTTTTCCAAAATTACTAGACAGTTGATTCTTTCTCTTTTAACGTGGCATCGGGCGAATGGTGAGAATCTGTTCGCTACGACCGAACGGCCCGTATATATCGTGCAATACTGCACTGGTCAACCCAATACCATCATCGCCATATTGTTGTACGGCTTCAATACCGAGCCAGCGACCTTTAGGGACACGGTGCATATGGATTTGCAGGTCTGTATTGGGAAACATCCACTCTAACTTAGACAACCCAAGACCCAATCTTGGTACCACGCCATTGGCCGTATCGACCATGCCCAGCAGATGCACCATATCATCAGTGGGTACGCCCTCTACCATCTCGACATCGTTGGTTATCCAAACCATGCCGCGACCTTCTCGGCGATCTGGAGCGGCCACCAAACGCACACTTTCAATAAACCCGCCCGGCCAGCCTTTCATGTCTTCCCAAACGGGCAACTCTTCAGGTTTGTATTTTGCTGGTTGATCTTCAAGTCCGGCAATCTCACTGGTATCTTGCGTCATCAGACGCCACGCTCGAGCAATAATGGCATCACGGCCACGGCTACTCATAACCGCTTCAATCAATTCAATGGTCTTGCCCGGTCGAATACAGCGAGTGGTGACGGTAAAATCGTCCAGCGGTATCAATCCTAAAATGTCAAGGCTGATACGAGCGATACGCATATTGGCTTGCGGCGCATAATTGTTTAATTCAGCCATAAGCAGTCCTGTCGCTGGGGCCATATGCTGTTCGTGCTCATTCCAAGCGCCTTGTGCATGCTTGGTTGGCTGGTAATGCGCCAGACTAACTCCGTCTTCTGGCTGTTCGCGTTTAATAAATTTGTAATAAGCAGTCATAACTATTCTCTATTTCCTATATTTGGCATTTTCACCTGTATTTTTTATTTATGCTTGTATTTTCTATTTATGGGTAAGCTCTTGTTTTCTTAGTATGAGAATACCGCGAGCTTTTTGTATGAAGAACAGTAAGCAAATCATTATGACTGCGAGTACAGCGTAAAGAACGCTTTTTTCTACCATAAACTTCATGATATTCATAAACAGTACAAAGACCACTGCCACCATGACAAGCATATTGAGTCTCAGTTGCTTATTCACTTCAGCGAGCGTGGCTTCTGCCAATACAAATCTGGCTTTTGGTTCTTTCATGCGAGCTTATCCATATAAATGATGATTCATACAAATACGAGGGCGTGTCCTAATTACTTACCAACTTGATTACTTACCAACTTGGGTGACAGGAATCCGCAAGGCTTTCGGCAGACTAAACGTTACGTTTTCTTCAATACCAGATAGCTCACTAGGCAGATCGCCCCCCCAGTCCTGCAACTGTTGTAACACTTCTTGGATCAGCACTTCAGGCGCAGATGCGCCAGCGGTCACGCCGATACTCTGCACACCATCCAACCAACGCTTATCCATCTCACTAGCGTTATCAATTAAATATGCACGGCAATTCATACGCTCTGCTAGCTCGCGCAGACGATTAGAGTTTGAAGAGTTTGGCGAGCCGACGACTAAAACGACTTCGCAACGACTGGCCAAATCTTTTACCGCATCTTGGCGGTTTTGGGTGGCATAACAGATGTCGTCTTTACGGGGACCTTGAATACTAGGGAACTTTTCACGCAGTGCATCGATAACACGAGCCGTATCATCCATCGATAGGGTTGTTTGAGTCACAAAAGCCAAGCGTTCGGCATTTTCCACAGTGAGAGCAGCAACATCAGCTTCGTCTTCCACTAAATGGATTTGCCCACCGTTTTTTGCATTGAATCGACCCATCGTGCCTTCTACTTCTGGATGTCCGGCATGTCCTATCAACACGGCATCCATACCGTCTTGTGCAAATTTTGCCACTTCAATGTGTACTTTAGTGACCAAAGGGCAAGTGGCATCAAATACGGTAATATCACGGCGACCAGCTTCATCTTCGACTGCTTTAGAGACGCCGTGAGCAGAGAAAATCACCACAGACCCATCCGGTACTTCGTGAAGCTCTTCGACGAATACCGCGCCCCGATTTGCCAAATCCGACACCACAAATTTATTATGTACAACTTCATGACGGACATAGATGGGTGGCTCAAAACGTATTAGTGCTTCATTAACAATCGCAATCGCACGGTCCACACCAGCACAAAACCCACGGGGATTGGCAAGATAAATTTGCATAAAAAGGCCTATCGTCGGATAATTTATATCTAAAGCTTATGTATAAAAGCTTTGATTCAAAAGTTGGGGCAAAACCAATGCTCTACTTTAGCATAATTTGATTTTATTGCCCTCAAAAATAGCAGCGCACTCATTGCAATATGTCAGGTGCAAACATCAACATGCTAGCTACATATTGCAAAACCCACTTTATCTCACATAAAAGCAGTTTATAATGACGCAACTACGATGATTTCTATCGCCATACATGATGGCGTTTTTTCTTTTTTCCAGTCTCTACCATTGACTGAATCGTCTTTTAATCTGTTACTAAGACGCATTTTACTAGCACATATTCCATTAGGATAAATTGTATGACAGGTTCATTATTTATTGTTACTGCCGCCTCAGGTACGGGCAAGACCTCACTGGTTAAGCAATTACTTGCTACGACCAACGACTTAACGGTCAGTATCTCACATACGACTCGCACCCCGCGCCCAGGCGAGATTGATGGTCAGCACTATCATTTCACAGATACTGATAGTTTTACCAATGGTATCAATGCGGGTCTATTTTTAGAGCATGCAGAAGTATTTGGTAACTATTATGGCACGTCAGAGAAAAGCGTACGCACCCAACTAGCAGCGGGGATTGACGTTATCTTGGAGATTGACTGGCAAGGGGCGACGCAAATCAGAGAAATCTTTGCCGATGCCATTATGATTTTTATTCTACCACCCAGCATTGCTACATTACGCCAACGTCTCTCAACCCGTGCGCAGGATTCTGCAGAAGTGATAGAGCGCCGTCTAGCTGGCGCGGTCACCGAAATGGCACAATACGTAAATGCTGACTATGTCGTGATCAATGATAATTTTGATGTAGCCTTAGCTGAGCTAAAAGCGATTATCGTGGCGGATAGACAAACCCTTAGCCGTCAGCAGCAGCGTTATCATCGCACGATTAGCAACTTGCTAAATAAGCAAGTAGAAGAGTAAACTAGGCTACAATGCTCGTCAGGTGCTTATCTAACAAGTAGATATAAAAAGCAACTACGCGACTTGGCAAAAAATGCTATAATATTTAGCTATCCCCTTTTATGTATTTGATATTATTTTTATTGAGTGGCGGGCAAGGTCCGTGGCTAATAAAAACAACCGAGGTAGCTATTTATGGCACGAGTAACGATTGAAGATTGTTTGGATAATGTTGATAATCGCTTTGAGCTAATTTTGGCCGCAAGCAAACGCGCCCGTCAATTGGCCAAAGGTATTGCCGAGCCGTTGGTTGATGTCGATAATGACAAGCCTACAGTATTGGCGTTACGTGAAATTGCCGCTGGAAAAATCACCCGCGACATTCTAAATCAACCAGAGCATAACTTTGCAACGAGCTCATTAGATTTAGCATTGTCAGGCGATCATAGCTTCTAAAAAGCTATTTTTGATAAGGTTTGTTTTGCCAAGTCTTTGAAGCTGATAATGGCTTTATAAGATAAACATAACTTTATTGATAACAAAAACCACAGCATAGGCTGTGGTTTTTTGGTTGTAACTGTATTGTATTTGCTGTTTTGATAGCCATTTATCTATCAAAATAGCCCACTGAGTCAAATTTTTTCATCGCCTACTCGCTTATCAGTTGACATTGAATGCGATTTGCGATTAATTAGAGAATGGCCTATCCCTACTTAAGTTTCGTATGGTTGGTCAATATTCAGTCACCATTCACTGCTTACTTCAACCCATAATCAAGTCAGTCAGTCATGGAAAATAGGATCGTCATTTATGAGTCAAACCCTACCCAAACTCAGTCATCATCTCGTCGATGACGCTCAATATAACTTGCTGCGTTCAGTCGGTTATCTCACTGCTGCTGAGCGCCGTGACATTGTTGATGCCTGTGAGTTCGGTGATATTGCGCACATTAAAGACAAGCGTAAATCAGGGGAACCTTATATCACTCACCCTATCGCAGTGGCTGAGATACTGGCGGGCTTTCGCTTAGATCGAGATACCATTATTGCAGCGATTTTGCATGACACGGTCGAAGACACCGACGTGAGTGACGAGCAGCTCGAGCAGCGTTACGGCAAGATAGTGGCTAGGCTGGTCGATGGTGTGACAAAACTAAAATCCTCCTCTCACAATAAGCAGCAAAACAAAGCAGCGACCTTTCACAAAATTTTAACAGCCACACTCGCAGATCCACGGGTACTTATCATTAAGCTTGCGGACCGCCTGCATAATATGTCCACGCTTGATGCCGTGCGCCCTGAAAAACAACGTTCGACAGCACAAGAAACGTTAGATTTTTATGTGCCATTTGCACGCTTGATGGGTCTTAATGATATCGCCGACTATATTGAGGTGCTGTGTTATCGTAACCTTGATTCTGATATGTACAACAAGATATCTGACAAGCTGCTACAACATGGACTTGGGCGTAATTTCCAAAGAGAAGCCATTCATCGTTATCTGAGTATCGTGCTTAATAATTTGGGGCTCAACGGGCTGGTCAAAGTGTTAGACAACCGCGTGGTCATTTACCGTCAGTTTTTCCGCAATCGCGGAGAAATTAACACGCTGCTACGTCACTATGCATTTGAGATTGTCCTCGATAATATCGAAGCTTGTGACAAGTTGGCGTATTATCTTATTAAAAAGTATCAAATTGATGATACGCACATTGCTGATAATATTCGCAGGCCGTTACCAGGTGGCAATCAATCACTCACGCTCATTTATGAGCGCGACAACGATGTCGTAAAAGTGACTATTTTGACCAAGCAAATGCAAAGTGCTGCAAGGCTCGGCGTTATCGGTGCAGAGCACGCCTCTGAAGTCAGTCAATCAGTTATCCAAGCGTCACTGCGTAACATGAAAGACTTGGTCGATGAAGACAACTTAAATGAGAATAGTCCTAACTTTTCGGCAGCGGTCTCGACTATTAATGAGCTGATGGATTATTTGCATTCGAGTAAGATTATTTGTTATAGCCCGCAAGGCCGTGCCTATGAGCTACCACAAGGGGCAACGGCATTAGACTTTGCTTACGCAGTCGGGCCTATGGTTGGTAACGTCGCTGTCGGTGCCAATATCGATGATAAAGCAGCAAAACTCGGTACCGTGGTAAAAAACGGACAGTCCGTTGAAATTGAGATAAACAGTCACTCAGAGCCAAAAGCAGAATGGTTAGGATTTGTAGTGACCAACAAAGCGCGTGAAGAGATATTACGTTGGTTCAAAGACTTATCTACCGCTGACAAGCAGCATCATGGTCGTCAAGCGTTAGATCGTGCCCTTAAAACCTATCAAAAAACGCTCGATGACCTAACAGAGGATGATTGGAAAGATCTGACTGAATGGCGCGGTGTGACTGAAAAAAACGCCCTATTCGAACAAATAAGCTCCGGTACACTACTGCCACAGCTTGTAGTCACTCGTTTGTTTAACGATGAAGTCAGTGACGTACAAGCCAAAGCGCACAACGAAGACATGACACAGCCACAGCAGCTGATCGCCAATGCCTCTGGGGTTGAGCTCGATTTTGCTAACTGCTGTCATCCAATCTATGGTGACCCTATCGTTGGGCACTTATCTCGGCACGGCTTGGTCGTTCATCGACACAAATGCTTTTCGCTTGACGACATTCGTAAAGACAATCCCTATCAGGTGATTCAACTGCGTTGGCGTAGTGATAACGCTGTAAAACAAGGTGAAACAGACGAGCATGATATAAAAAATAGCGGCAAAATACGTTTTCCTGCTTACTTAAAGCTGTCTATTGCGCTTAGCGATGAGCAAATCAGTAAAGTGATTTATCATCTGCGCCAGCTGCATATGGGGGTTGAGACCGTTGACGTGCGTAATAGTGATACTATCATCCATATTATCGTACGCAGTCGCAATCACTTAGCTCAAGGCATTCGTGAGCTGCGTTCATTACTCGGCTTCCCTAACATCATACGGCTATATCAATTATAATAACCCTGCCTGTCTAGCAAACTCTTTGTCTAGTCAGATTTGAACGCATCGCGCTGAGGTTTTGACAACCTCTAAAACAATAATAGGCACTGTTGCTTGTCAGTGAGCAGCAGACCAACGCATAAAATACGAAAAGGACATAATATGACTCGTCAAACGATCCAAACAGATAAAGCTCCCGCAGCTGTAGGCACTTACTCACAAGCCGTAAAAGTTGGCAACACCGTTTATATTTCAGGTCAGCTTGGTTTTGACCCTGAAACCATGGAATTAAGAGAAGGTTTTAAAGCACAGGCTGAGCAAGTGTTCGAAAACATTAAAGCGATCTGTGAAGCGGCTGGTGGTAGTATCAACGACGTGGTTAAATTTAATGTATCTTTGACTGATTTAAGTGACTTTGCGGTTTTAAACGAAGTATTTGTGGCGAACCTAAGCGAGCCATATCCTGCTCGTGCTGCCGTACAAGTCGCAGCCCTACCTAAAGGTGGCGTGGTCGAAATTGAATCTATCTTATATATTGACTAAACTGATAGTAATTTTTTTAGATACTCCTATAACAGTCAATCTATCATAAGCTTAGCATCATGCTAAGCTTATTGGTCTCTGCCTCTTTTTCTTCATTTCACATCAATATTAATCTGATAAGACTGCGAAGCCGTTTATGTTGGTACAAGTTGCGCTGCCCGTACCCCTTTATCGGGTGTTTGACTATAGCTTACCGGCGGATATGCTTGCTTCGCCAGACCGTCTGATGCCGTCAATTGGAAGTCGTGTTGAGGTTTCCTTTGGTCGCCAAACCTTAATTGGTATCGTGATTGCTCATGTTTCTGAAGATGAAAGCAGTGTACCCGTCAATAAAATCAAACCGATTAATAAATGTTTGGACGCTGACCCTATTTTGGATCCCAGCATGCTCAAGCTGGCTTATTGGCTGGCGCGTTACTATCATTATCCACTCGGTGATGTCTTAGCCGTCATCCTGCCAAGCCTTGTCCGCCAAGGTAAGCCAATAGATCTGCTAATTACTCATTGGCGAATATTGCCGCATATCACTGATGATGATTTTCGTGCCAATGCAAAAAAGCAAAAGCAGCAGTTTGACATGCTAAAGCTACATGGTGAGCGCGGTGCTAGTGAAGATGTTTTGCTATTAGAAGGTATGCAGCGAGCATTTTTAAAAACGCTCGAAGACAAAGGTCTAATCGAGCGCTATATCCAAACTAAGCAATCCCCTTCTCCCGTGAAATTGGCAAAAATGCCACTTGATCTCAATGATGAGCAGAAACTTGCCGTTGATGCCATCGTTGCTGCGCATAAATCTGAAATCTATACTGGCTTTTTATTAAATGGTATTACTGGTAGCGGCAAAACTGAAGTCTACTTACAAGCGATGCAGGCGGTACTAGAAGCAGGCCAGCAAGTGCTGATCTTGGTGCCAGAAATTGGTCTCACACCGCAGACACGTGCACGCTTTGCTAGTCGATTTGCCGCTCATATTGTTTTGCTACATTCCGGCTTGACTGATACCCATCGTTTGCAAGGCTGGCAAGACTGCCGCACCGGTCATGCACAAATTATCATCGGTACGCGCTCAGCAGTGCTCTATCCATTTGCAGCATTGGGATTGATAGTCGTTGATGAGGCGCATGATGGCTCGTACAAACAGCAGGATACTCTACGTTATCATGCGGCTGATGTCGCACTCTATCGCGGCCTACAGCACAACATACCAGTCATATTAGGTACGGCAACGCCTTCTCTTGAGCATCTGAAATTGGTCGAAGACGGCAAGCTGATAGAGTATCAACTACTGACTCGTCCCGGCAATGCCAAGCCTGCAACCATGCAACTAATTGATGCGCGCCTGCAAAGCACTCACCAGCAAACGCAACATGATGGTGCTCGCTATGACACGGGGCTGACAGACTCAATGATTGGGGCAATTAAGCAAACGTTAGATGCCGGTGATCAAGTCCTGGTATTTTTGAATCGTCGTGGCTATGCGCCTGTTTTATTGTGTGAGGCTTGCGGTTGGCAGGCAGATTGTCCCCGCTGTGATGCTCATTTGACCGTTCACTATAACAGTCTGGCGCAGCGCAGCGGCTATTCAGGTAGCTCTTATTTAAAATGCCACCATTGCGATTGGCAGGCTTATATTCCTACAGTATGCCCTGATTGTGGCAGTCAAAACCTAGATGCCAAAGGCATGGGTACGACAAGGCTCAGCGAAAATCTGCATGCAATCTTTGCCAATCCCCAAACCAGCAAAGTGACTTATCCAATTATCCAAATCGATCGTGATACCACCAGGCGCAAAGACAGCTGGGAAAATATCTATCAGCAAATCAATCAAGGCGATCCTGCGATATTAGTTGGTACACAAATGGTGGCTAAAGGTCATCACTTTCCTAATGTCACGCTGGTCTGCTTACCCAATGCCGATCGCGGATTTTTATCAGCAGACTTTCGCTCACCTGAGCATACAGCGCAGCTCATGATTCAGGTAGCGGGCCGTGCGGGTCGAGGTGACAAAGCGGGTCGCGTGTTGATCCAGACCCTACAGCCTGACAATGAATTACTGTTAAAGCTGGTCAAAGATGGTTATTTATCGTTTGCCCGCGAGCTATTGCAAGAGCGTAAAATGATGGGCTTACCGCCTCACAGTCATGCCGCACTGATACGCTGTGAGGGCAAGACGCTGGCAGCTACCACACAAGCGCTCAAGGATGCGATTGCTCACTTACCCAGTGCGCACCATCTTGCGGTTCTTGGTCCTATTGATGCCCCAATGAGTAAAAAGAACAGCCGCTATCATGCGCAGCTACTACTCTTAGCCAAAGATCGTGCGCACTTACATCATGTATTGAACCAATGGTGGCAGCCCGTACTTGCCTTACCAAGTGCTAAATACCTCAAGCTTACCTTAGATATCGACCCCGTTGGTTGGTAAGCTCATTCCCTTGCAGGTGTTTTTCACATGACATATTGCTCTATTTACTTCGTCGTTACAGCTTCTCAGGCGTGGCTATGTTAGATTTATAACCACTATCAGGTGGTATGTATCCAAAAACCTCCTGCTACCTGAACCACAATGGATATTGTTTACTAAACCTCGCTATTAGCTGACTTGAGTGTTGTTATGAATCAAAATAATCTTAGCACTGACGAGCACGATCATAATCACCATAGCCATGAGTACAGTCATGACCATGACGACCAGTTAGAATCGTCATCATCGCAAGACACCAAAGGTTATCAGCGCACCTTGCTGTTTAGCTTTATTATTATCACCGGTTATATGTTTATAGAGGCTATTGGCGGCTGGCTTACTGGTAGCTTGGCGCTATTGTCCGACGCAGGTCACATGCTGAGCGATGCGGTTGCTTTAGGCGCGACCTTGATGGCATTCAAAATTGGTGAAAAAGCAGCCACGCATCAAAAAACATTTGGCTATAAGCGTTTTGAGATACTGGTCGCGACCCTGAATGGCGCTACGCTCGTTTTTATCGCCTTGATGATTTTTTATGAAGCGATCAAACGCTTTAACTCTCCACCAGAAATCGCAACCCAAGGTATGCTGATCGTTGCCACTGTCGGTATGCTGGTCAATATTTTAGTTGCATGGCTCATGCACCGCGGCAGTCATGCGGTAGAGGGTGACGGACACGAGCACAGTCATCATAGCGATACTAAAAAAGAGCGTAAAAAACCTGCCAACTTAAATATGCAAAGCGCGTACTTGCATGTGCTTAGCGATTTGATGGGCTCTGTTGCTGCTATTATCGCTGCGCTGTTGATGATGGGGTTTGGCTGGGTATGGGCAGATGCCGTGGCATCCGTGATTGTCGCCATTCTTATATTAGTCAGTGGATACCGTGTCGTACGTGATTCTGTGCATATATTAATGGAAGGCACCCCTGCCAACATATCGCTAGTCAACGTTGAGCAAAAATTACTCGCACACCCTCAAGTACAAAAAGTCCATGACCTACACGTTTGGAGCATTACTAGCGGCCTACACGCCCTATCCTGTCATGTCGTAGTCGATGGAGACATGAGTATTCATGAGTCGAGTAGCCTCATTGCCAATCTTGAACAAAGCCTATCAGCGCTCGGCATTCATCATGCGACTATTCAAGTTGAAAGCTTGTCACATCCACAAAACAGCTCACATAGTGAGGCTCTTGTTTGCGATATTTCGGGACAAGCACCTGCTGGCAACAGTCATATTGGTCATAATCATTAAGAACAAATACCAGTATAGAAACCTGACCAATTATTGGTTATGTTTTATTAAATGATATAAATAAAGCAATATGTGCCAA